>Ga0209190_1000384_pt1 | contig 32476 bp, 29 predicted proteins | sample M_140205_XF_Meta_FD_187315 | JGI IMG/M metagenome (GOLD analysis project Ga0209190, IMG submission 187315) | Freshwater microbial communities from Lake Montjoie, Canada to study carbon cycling - M_140205_XF_MetaG (SPAdes) (version 2) | ecosystem: Environmental > Aquatic > Freshwater > Lake...
ACCTGCAAGGATCTCCGCCATGACCGATATCGGCGCATCGTCCGGATCAGGATAATTTGGTTTGCGATAAGCTAGAATTACCTCTGGAGAGGCCGCCATCTTTAGCGATACACGCCGCTCGCCCTCCTGCGGAGCCTCGCTATCGATATCTCTAATAATAGTATCCGCTGTTGGCAACTCTCCGAAGTATTCCTCAATTACCTTGATATCCTGCTCCGGATTTATACGCCCTACAACGCTGATAACTATATTGGAGGGGATATAAAAGCGCCTGCGAAAGATATCGAGCTCGCTCGCTGTCAGAGAGCGAATGTCGTACTCGTACCCAATTACCGGCGCGCGGTAAGGATGGCGCTGGTAGGCAACTCCGAGCAGCAGCTCATAGAGCTTTCCACCTGGGTCGTCCTCAAAACGCATGCGGCGCTCCTCAAGCACAACATCGCGCTCCTGATAAAACTGGCGCATAACCGGGCGAATAAGTCGATCTGCCTCCATCTTGCACCAAAAATCAAAGGCCGAGCGGGGCAGATCCACGAAGTACTTAGTAAATTCCTTGTCAGTAGTGGCGTTCTGTCCGCTTGCTCCCTGTTGCTCATAGCGCTTAGTAAAATCATCTGAGATCCAGATCTCGCGCAGCTGCTCGTGGATAGCGTCCCACTCTATCTTCTGCGCAGGCGAGAGATCTTGCGCTGCTTTGGAGGCTACGGATAGCTGCTCTAGCCGATCGAGTAACCCCCGCTCCTGTGCATAGTCCTTCGTTCCTACGGTACGACTACCCTTAAACGCCATATGCTCAAAGAGGTGTGAGATACCGGTCTCGCCGCTAACCTCATCACTCCCTCCAACACGCACAACAACGGCGCCGGAAAATACCGGAGCATCACCACGATTATATAGGATGACCCGTATTCCATTTTTCAGGGTGTAGGTACGCACCTTTGAAACCATCTCGGCCAATGCGCTTGAGGAGTCACTTGATTGCGCGAAGGCCCCTTTGCAGACCCCCTGAGAAACAAGCACATAACCTACAAGAGCGCAGCTTAGAAAAACACAGCATCTTGCAACGTTAAACATCACACCTATTATTCGCATGGCTCCAATTCCTTTTACCATCACCTGAGCACCTTTTTGCCTAGCATAGCCGGCTGCCCAAGGGGGTTTTCAAACACTACCGATGGAGCTGCAAAGAGACAAGGTTTTTACGTAAGGTCTTTGAGTTCGTAGCGCGTCACATCTTGACATAACCCCCCACTCCCTAGAATTATCGCTTCAATAAACAAAGGTGATGTATGTCCAAAATATTTGCGCTCTTTCCAGGTCAGGGTTCTCAAAAGGTAGGTATGGGTAAGGAGCTCTATGAGGCCCTGCCCCTGGCGCGTGAGCTCTTTGCACAGGCCGACCAGGCGCTCGGATTCCCCCTATCCAAGCTCTGCTTTGAAGGGCCGGCCGATCAGCTCACCTTAACCGAGAACGCTCAGCCAGCTATCCTAACCGTCAGCACTATCTGCTTTAGGCTCGCCCAACAACAGCCCCTGGCCGCCTCTCAAGAGATCGTAGCCGCCGCCGGACATTCACTCGGTGAATACTCAGCGCTGGTAGCGGCAGAGGCGCTCACATTTGAGGACGCCGTTAAACTCGTTAATAAGCGTGGGCGCTATATGCAGGAGGCCGTTCCCGTAGGCACAGGCAAGATGGTAGCGGTACTCGGCAAGGAGGTTAGTGAGATCGAGGCTGCGCTTGCAGGCTCAGGTACAGAGGTTGCCCAGATCGCTAACATTAACGCTCCGGGCCAAATAGTTGTTGCTGGCTCTGCTACCGGCGTGCAGCTCTTCATTGAACGTCTTGGTGCGGCCAAGGTTATTGAACTGCCGGTCAGTGCGCCCTTTCACTGCTCCCTCATGAAGCCTGCAGAAAATAAGCTGCGTGTTGATCTAGCTCTAACTACGATTAAGAAACCAAAGTTCCCTGTGTTTCAAAATTTCACTGCAACACCAAGCGATGATCCAGATACGATTCGTGAGAACCTCGCACTACAGGTTTGTGGTCGTGTGCGCTGGGTTGAGTGTGTTGAGAACGTACTCGCTAACAAATTTCCAGATGCTGTCTGGGAATACGGCGCAGGAAATATCCTGACCGGATTAGTAAAACGGATTAATGCCGCCGTTGTCAGGGTTAATATCGACTCGCCTCAAGCTATTTCCACACTAGGCGGCAAGGCTGCTTAGTCCTGCTTTCTGCAAATAGTCCAAGGATTACAGCATGATAAAGGCCGCCTTTAGGACTCTTTGACTTTCGAGCACTCTGTTTGATACACTAGGCTAAGCCTTCTGCTCTAGCGAAAAAAACAGGCCCTGTCTTTTTACAGTCCCCGTTCTCTTCTTAGTAGTACTTAGGATCAGTTCCGACCATACGGTCGGGATGTAGTTGTGTTGTGTTGTAGTAAGTAACTTTAATTAGGGGACTTGTAATGAAGCTCTTTATTGGAAATATCGCTTACGCATCTTCAGAGGAATCTCTGAATGCGTTTTTTGAAGAATTCGGACCACTACGGTCTGTTAAGATCGCTACCGATCGTGAGACCGGAAGGTCACGTGGTTTCGGTTTCATCGAGATCGATGACGATGCTCAGGCTCGTGCAGCTATGGAGGCTCGTAACGGAGCTACCCTAGACGGCAAGCAGCTCGTTGTTAACGAGGCTCGCCCTCGTGAGGATCGCCCACGTTCAGATCGCGGCGGAAGCGGCGGTGGATACGGCGGCGGCGGCGGCGGTGGTGGCGGATACGGCGGCGGTGGCGGTGGACGCTCATCCGGCGGCGGCGGACGCTCACGTGGCGGCAGCGGCGGCGGCGGTGGTGGATATTCAGGTGGTGGCGGACGGTACTAAACCGTTTGTCCTAAAGACTGAAAAAGATGGGGCGGGGATCCGAAAGGACCCCGCCCTTTCTTTTTGTAGTATGCTTTATGCCGACTTAATTGCTGGCAGCTCTATGGGGCCTTGCTGCCTTTAACCTTAGCATGATACGCGCAGTTCTTTGAGCAGGTGTTGCGCTCGCTCTGCGGCATGCAGCGGTGACAGATAATCGCCCCCTCACCGCAATTAACGCAAGAGATCGACTCCTGGCCCGGATTACCGCAATGTGGACAGAGCTTATAGAGCTGTGATGGTTGGAGCTTACTATCTACCGCAACGCGGTGATCAAACACGAAGCACTCCCCCTTAAAGAACCCCTCCGGATACTCCTCTAGGTAGCGCAGTATTCCGCCCTGTAACTGATAAACATTCTCGTATCCTAGCCGCTGTACATCAGGTACAGCCTTCTCACACCGAATACCTCCGGTACAGTACATCAGGAGCTTCTTATGCTTAGGCAGCCCATCACGCTCAACGAACTCTTTAAATTCACTAAACTTCTTAATCTTTGGGTCTAACGCCCCCTCGAATACTCCGATCTCAGTCTCATAGTCGTTACGGGTATCAACCACAACAACATCTGGATCAGACTCCATCATCTGATGCCACTCACTAGGAGTAAGATGAGTACCCTGCGGGACCTGCGAGACCTGCGCAGAGAATAAGGGGTCCTTAGTTGTTATAATCTCCGCACGAACATCAACCTTAAAACGGGCAAACGGCAACTTATCGGCCTGGGAGTCTTTAAACTGAAGCTCCGGATCGGAAACTAACTCACACACCAGAGCCTTTAGGTCGCGGATAACACCAGGCTCTCCAGCAACGGTTGCGTTTAGCCCCTCGCCCCCTAAAACAATCAAGCCCCTTAGACCACGCGCCTTAGCGAAGCCCTCAAGCGCCTCCCTAACCGTTTGCACCTGCTCAGTAGTGAACGCGACGAACTTATAAAATGCCGCTATCGATACCCCTTGTGCGCTCATGCGTTCGCCCTAGTACGCCTTGGCAAAGATGGCGTCCTGAGTAGCGGGCCTACCAGAAATAATACAATGCCCCTGTGTGCCGCTCTGCTTAAGGGGCAAACAACGCACCGTTACCTTAAGCTCTGCTAAAGCATCGAGCGCATCCTGGCCCCCTGCCCATTTGCCTAAAACAAATCCGCCGTGAATCTCAGGCTTGCTCTGATCCTTAGCGGTAAAGAAAGCACGGAACTCCTCAAGTGAGGAAATATCCCGCCGTGTGTGCTCCTCTTGAAACGCTCGCGCCTGCTCTAAATAATTACGCTGCATATCGCTTAAGATCGCAGAGAGCGATGCGGCAACCTCCTGCGCTGCCATAAAGGCCTTATCACGAACCCCCTTATCACGTCGGTAAAGAACGCACTGCCTTGCCTCTATATCTCGTGGTCCAACCTCAAGACGAACCGGAATACCTTTCTTGATCCACTCCCAACTCTTATCACCCCCACGAATATCTCGTCGATCAACTACCACCTCTATCGGTCGCCCATCAAAGCTCTGACCCCGAAGCTCAAGTGCAACCGACTCGGCGTACTCAAGCACTGCGGCTTCGCTCTCTGGCTTCGGAATAATCGGAATGATTACAACGTGCTTCGGAGCGATGCGTGGTGGTAGCCGCAATCCGTTATCATCGGAGTGGGTCATAATCACCCCACCAATTAACCTCGTAGAAACGCCCCATGAGGTAGTATATGCATGCTCAATAGCGCCCTCACGATTGAGGAACTTAATCTCGGAAGCCTTGGCAAAGTTTTGCCCAAGAAAGTGCGAGGTGCCCGCTTGTAGCGCCCTGCGATCCTGCATCATCGCTTCGATACAGTAGGTATCAACCGCCCCGGGAAAGCGCTCCTCTGGGATCTTCTCGCCCATAATTACCGGCATCGCCAAGACCTCCTCCGCCAGTATGCGATAAACCTCCAACATCTTGAAGGTCTCCTCAACCGCTTCCTGCGACGATGCGTGTGCAGTATGGCCCTCCTGCCACAGAAACTCCGAGGTCCTTAAAAAGAGGCGTGTTCTCATCTCCCACCGAACTACGTTGGCCCACTGATTAATAAGGAGCGGTAGATCGCGATACGATTGAATCCAACGCGAAAATGACTCGCCGATAATCGTCTCTGAGGTCGGTCGAATAACCAACGGCTCATCAAGCTCCCCCGCCGGAACTAACTTACCATCTTTGAGCTCTAGTCGGTGGTGCGTTACAACCGCACACTCCTTGGCAAATCCATCAACGTGCGCAGCCTCTTTTTCAAGAAAACTGAGGGGAATAAAAAGAGGAAAATATGCATTGCTGTGCCCAGTCTCCTTGATCATCGCATCTAGATGTCTCTGGATACCCTCCCATACTCCGTAACCCCAGGGCTTAATTACCATGCAACCACGAACTACTGAATTTTCAGCTAGGTCAGCCGCTTTTACAACCTGTTGGTACCACTCTGGGTAATCCTGCTCACGTCGGGGTGTTATCGCTGTGCTCTCTTTCGTGTTCATTAAGCTCTCACTATCTTGGCTACAAATTAATCTCCCAGAATGTACCATTCGCCCTAACGTTAAGTAAACTAGCCCCTGCGTCGCCTATAATGAATGATTTCAGGTCGATAGTGGGGTATAAAACCTCCCTCTTAAGCAGCAAACCATCAAGTTTTCTCAAAAACTGTCGTTACTATCTATAGTGAGTTGAAGTAGGGAGAATCTCTATATGAACGACAACGATAGCAATCAACAGAAACCACCCCGCAGAAGAGGTATTACCTCAATCACCCTGCAGTGGGTTGCAGAGAAGTTCCGTCGTGCGCAACGCATCAAAGATGCCCTCGCTCGTGGAACCTATGAGGTAGATTCCAACAAGGTCGCCAAAGCGATGCTTGATAGCGAGAAGGATCAGCATTAGCCACCCGTCATCCTAGCACCACGGCACCTACCTATGGTACCTACCCCTGTGCCCAATAGCAGCGAATCGACTAACCACTGTTTTATTTATCTCCGATTAAACCAGCCCAGTTGCATCAAACTTGGTTATACAGCCTTAAATGCGGCAGAAAACGCCCCCTATAAGGGGCTCTGCGTATTTTTATGAACTGGTAAGTGCCACTCTCACCATCTAATTAGTTGAGTACATTTGGTATAGTCATGTCCGACTCAAATCATATACACAGGCTTTCGCCTGGCGGCTTACTTGTAGCCCTTGGAATCATCTACGGAGATATCGGGACCTCCCCGCTCTACGTATTGAAAGCTGTGGCCGGTGTGCGTCCCTTAACAGAGGAGGTCGTGCTCGGTGCGCTCTCCTGCATCTTCTGGACCCTCACGTTACTGACAACGATTAAATACGTGCTGCTGACCCTGCGCGCAGATAATAGAGGTGAGGGCGGAATCTTTGCGCTCTATGCGCTCGTGCGTAAGAACTCCCGCTGGCTACTGATCCCAGCTATTATCGGGGGAAGCGCCCTACTTGCAGATGGTATCATCACACCACCGATCTCTGTTTCATCAGCCATAGAGGGTCTGCGTAAGATATATCCTAATATAGAGACCGTTCCGATCGTGCTCGTAATTCTTACATTACTCTTCTCGGTGCAGCATTTTGGAACTCGGCTAGTTGGAAACTCCTTTGGTCCGATCATGATCGGATGGTTCTCTATGTTAGCCATCTTGGGACTATACTGGATCATCCCGAACCCCTCCGTTCTAAGGGCAATCAATCCGGTCTATGCCCTTAATATGCTCTTTGTGATGCACGATGGATTTTGGATCCTGGGCGCCGTATTTCTATGTACAACAGGAGCCGAGGCGCTCTACTCAGACCTCGGGCACTGTGGCCGAAAGAATATTCAGGTCTCCTGGATCTTCGTAAAAACCGCTCTAATCCTCAATTATATGGGACAGGGTGCCTGGCTTTTAAGCCGCCAAGGCGCTCCACTAAACGATCAGAACCCCTTCTTTGAGATCATGCCCACATGGTTTCTTATACCCGGTATAGCGATCTCAACCCTCGCCACTATTATCGCAAGTCAGGCCCTAATCAGTGGCTCCTTTACACTAGCCACAGAGACGATGCGTCTCTCGATACTTCCAAAAGCAAAGATAGTATACCCGACTAACCTGAAGGGGCAGACCTATGTACCCCTCGTAAACTTCCTACTCTTTATCGGTTGCGTCGTAGTAGTACTCTACTTCCGCGAGTCTTCAAACATGGAAGCGGCGTACGGATTAGCCATCACTTTAACTATGTTGATGACGACTATCCTGTTTTCAAACTACCTGTTACGTAGACGTGTCCCGCGCTCAATCGTCGCAGTGTACTTAGCGCTTTATCTCTCAATCGAGGGGGGCTTTCTCTTCGCAAACCTTCTCAAATTCCACCACGGTGGTTGGTTTACGCTTCTAATCGCTAGCGGCATCGGCGCCATCATGTACGTCTGGAATACCGGCTCGCGCCTAAAGATGGCCTATACCGACACTGAATCGCTGCCGCAGCATCTGCCAGCCCTTGAATCGCTAAGTCGCGATCAAAGCGTGCCGAAATATGCCACACATTTAATCTACATGACCGGAGCTCCCTTTCCGAAGCTAATTGAAACAAAGATCGTTTACTCTCTATTTCATCTCCATCCGAAACGGGCCGATGTATACTGGTTTATCCATGTAAACGTACTAGACGTTCCGTATACAAGGGAATATGAGGTAACAACCCTTATTCCCAAAAAGGTTTTTCGTATCGACTTTAACCTTGGATTTCGTGTTGAGCCGCGCATCAACTTATTCTTCCGCAAAGTGGTTGAAGAGATGGCGATGCGCAAGGAGGTCGATCTTATGAGCCGCTACGAATCGTTGCGTAACAACAATATCCCAGGTGATTTTCGCTTCGTTGTGCTGCACAAGGAGCTTTCTAACGAAAGTGAGCTTCCATGGCTCGATCAAATCGCAATTGAGGGGCACTTCTTACTTAAGCACATCAGCCTCTCAGAGGAGAGAAGCTTCGGTCTTGATACCTCCTCGGTTACGAAAGAGCTCGTTCCACTCGTGCTCTCGCCCGCAAAGGACGTTGAACTAAGACGTATCGAACATGATCAGCAACATCTTAGCATGCCGATGCAAAGCTATTCTAAAAATCTCAGCTCCTAATCCTGCCTATTACTTGGTTAGCGCTCCTCTGAATAATCGCCCGGAACCGCTATAGTGAAGATCTCATCCGCTATGAGAGGATTTATAACCACCTTCTTAAACAACATAATGCCCTGCGCCTCTAGCGGCTGATAGAGCGCGAGACTCATCGAACTGGGGCTAGCATTGCCCGAATAGTAGAGTGCGCCCTGCGCCCCTATCGTATCGTGCTCATTATTTAAGATATAAAATGCGGTCACGCGCCCCGTATTACCGGCGAGATCCCAGGCCACATGCTGCACCCTATCAATAGCAACCGATACCCCATCCTGCCCCTGCAGGATCTCTACCTGTGAGCAATCAAAGCGCGGCGCAATTCCGCTCACTATCGCTATAATCATCTCGCGCGTAATGCCACGAATCCCTAGAAAGCGCTCAAGCACCGCGGCGCGGTCCTCTGTCTCTAGATAGGTTTTATCCTGCGTATTAAGCAAAAGTATCTGTTCACCCTGCGTTACAAGAAGCCCCAGGGTAAAAGCACCCTCCATTGGCAATAAATCTATACGCAGATCCTTAGGCTCGCGCGTTACGATCACATAGCGAAACGAAATAGAGTCCCCACTATGCGAGATAGTTGATTCTGCAAGGGACCTAAGGGATTCGATGGCGGGGCGCTCTTGATTGAGCTGCTCGCAGTGAGCCATAGATTCTTCGTATCTAAGCGGCGTGGCTTCCGGCTGAAATGCAGGAGCTACTGAGCATCCAGCAGCAAAAATAAGGCACAGGCCGCCCATACAGCTTCTAAGGTTGACCATATAAGTCCTAACGCTACATATCCTGGAAAATGTCGAATCCCATCGAGGAGTACTCTTCCCGTTGAATTGGTGGCTTGCTGAGCTGCATCTTATCTATTCCTTGCAGCTCTGGGTGTTGCTGTAATATTTCATGCAACTTCTGCTTAATACGTTTATAGATCTGAGCACTATCCGGATCTAACAGCTCCTGGTCCTCAAGACTCTGCTCAACTATAGCCTTCATAAAAGCTACCGCCTTGTGCTGCTTTCCAACCGCGAGCAGCACCTCAACGTAGTGCTCTATGATAACGAGGTCCTCCCCGGAAAAATTAATCGCCTTTGATAGGGTCTCTTCAGCTAACACTAGCTGGCCCTGCTTAAACTGAATCCAGCCAAGGGTATCAAGGTAGTAGCCATCTGTTGGACTAACCTCAAGAGCACGTTGAATAAGCCCCTGTGCGCGCTCAAGCTCGGTTCCACTTTCTGCCAAGGCGTAAGCAACGTAGTTGAGCGCCTCGGAGTTCTTGGGGTTTATGACCAAGACCTGCTCCATAATAACGTTGGCCTCAGCCCGTTCTCCTCGATCACGTAGAACAAGTCCCAGATTAAAGAGAAAGCGCTCCTCCTTTGGCTCTGTTTCAAGCGCGCTACGTAGCTGCTGCTCGGCCTCCTCATGCTCATCAAGGTCACGCAGGATTAGCACACGGTATAATATCAAATTCTTATTTCCTGGTTCCGCAGTTAGCGCATCCTCGATAACCTCCCTCGCTTGATCGAGCTTCTCATCCTGGCGCAGAACGAACGTAGCAAAGGTTCTGGCTTTAACGTACATAGGGCTATCCTCTGTAATCAGAAGCAGCTCCTCTATTGCCTCTTTACGCTTGCCAGAGCCGGCATAAATTGACGCCAGGTAGTAGCGTGCTTCGGCATGGCTCGGATTTTTAGCAATCACCAAGCTTAGCTCACGCTCAGCTTCCTTGTAGTTCTGTTTCTCAATCTGAATTAACGCCACCTTAAAACGGGTATCGCTCGGGTCAGCTTCTAGCTCTTTCAACACCGTCAGATGCTGCAAAGCTTGATCGAGCTTGCTCTCTCCAAGCATCAGGTGTCCAAGCACTTTGCGCGCCAAGACGTTACTCGGATCTTTTTTGAGGATCTTCTCACACAGGGCCTTGGCCTTCTCGGTCTTATTTTGTTGCAAGAGCACTCGCAACAGTTCAGTAGCGCCGTTAGTAAGCGCAGAATCTGCCGCTACAACCTTAGAGTATGCCTCCTCTGCCCGATCGAGCTTGTTCATCTGCTCGTACACCCGTCCGAGGCAGTAGTATCCAACGATTTCGTTCGGGTGTTTAGCTATCAGCCTCCGAAGAATTTCAAGCGCCTGCTCAGAGTTCTTCTGCTTCATGTATAAATTTGAGAGCAGTACATAAGCGTCAAACTTGCCAGGAGACTCCTCAATTATAGCACGATAGATCGGCTCAGCCTCTGAATCCCTTCCAAGACTTTCAAGAATTCCCGCGTATAATAAACGCACATGCGGATCGATCGGATCTTCGGTCATCGCTTTTTTGGCGGCCATTAAAGCCTTATCAAGCTCACCAAAACGGAGATAAAGATCCGCTAGCTTAGTGTGAATAATAGCTGCGGGCTCATCGTTAAGCTGATCGGCTTTGGCGAAGTTATCAAGCGCCCCTTGAAAGTCCTGCTGATTTAGCGAGAGCTGGCCTATCACAAAGTGGTGCAGCGCCGCAGAGCGCTTCTCAACGTCCGGTGTAAAGGCGCCTGCAGAGGCGTTTGAAACATCGACCTCGACTGTGCTGGGCATAGTGCTGGCGGGATCGAGGTTACCTCTAGCACATCCGAGCACGGAGGATGTAAGGAGCACTGGAATAATTGATCTAATTAAACGCATCCCATAATTCCAGCAAGGGCGTTGCAAAAATGGTTCGCCCGCAAGGACTCGAACCTCGATTTTCAGGGTCAGAACCTGACGTGCTACCATTGCACCACGGGCGAATATGTCCGAATCCTTTAAACGATCGGAACGACTCAGGTTATCATGCCAAGCAATGCGCATCAACCAGGCCAAGGCATGTTCGCTACAAACCAAACTACTTGACCAACCCGCTGTTCTTATTAGGAGTAATACCTACACTCCACGCACTCAAGCAATAATCGCAACTCCCCCTTGGTTTGGTTGAATCAGATTCACGACCGTGCTAGCGTGCCCAGGTTATTGCTTGTGGCCCCATCGTCTAGTGGTCTAGGACGCTGGCCTCTCACGTCGGAAACATGGGTTCGAGTCCCATTGGGGTCACCACAATTCATCTTTTCACTTAAAGATATGGCTAATACAACCCTGCTATCTAACAACTTTCAGCTACCTAACAACTCTCAGCTACCTAAGAACTCTCAGGCAGAAAGCTTTGATTCCAGCTCCTTTGAGATAAAGGTAGGCCTAGCCCGCATGCTCTGCAACGGCGTAATCATGGACGTAATTGATGTCGATCAGGCTCGCCTAGCCGAGGATGCCGGCGCAATCGCCGTTATGGCCCTTGAGCGAGTTCCCTTCGATATTCGCCGTGATGGTGGCGTTGCTCGTATGAGCGATCCTCAGATGATTGAAGATATAAAAAATGCGGTCAGTATTCCGGTTATGGCGAAGATCCGTATCGGACACCTGGCCGAGGCTCAGATCCTTGAAGCTATCGGCATCGATTTTATCGATGAGTCGGAGGTTCTTACCCCCGCAGACCCATACCTGCATGTTAGCAAGCACTCATTTAAAACCCCCTTCGTATGTGGCGCTACTAATCTGGGTGAGGCGCTCAGACGCATCAACGAGGGCGCTGCTATGATCCGCACTAAGGGCGAGGCCGGCACAGGGAATATTATCGAAGCGGTCCGTCACCTAAGGGATCTTCGCTCCGGCATTGAGGAGCTACGCACCCTCTCAGAGACACAACTTTCAGATAAAGCGCTCGAATATCGTGTTCCCCTGGCTCTCATCAAACAGGTACGAGAGCTCGGTAAGATTACGGTTCCAAACTTCGCCGCTGGTGGAGTAGCAACCCCAGCGGATGCTGCACTCTGTAGACAACTTGGCGCAGAATCGGTCTTCGTTGGCTCCGGAATCTTTAAGTCAGAGAGCCCAGCTAAGCTTGCGCGCGCCGTTGTCGATGCAGCCTGTTTTTATAACGACCCAAAGAAGCTGCTTGAGCTCTCGCGCAATCTGGGCAAAGCCATGAGCGGTATTGAGATCAGCCGCATCGAGCCCTCGGAGCTCCTGGCAAACCGAGGCTGGTAGGCGATGGCCCCACGGGTTGGTATCCTTGGTTTTCAGGGGTGCATTGAGCCTCACGAAGAGATCTTAGCCACTTTCGGGGCATCAACAGTACGTGTAACTAGTCCGCACGACCTTACTCAGATCGATAGACTTATCCTGCCAGGTGGCGAAAGCACTACGATGCTTCGCTTTATCAAACGCTTTGAGATGGTGCCAGCGCTGCAGGAATTCGCACGTCACCATCCAGTATGGGGGATCTGCGCTGGTGCTATCCTTGCAGCCCGCCAGGTGCATAATCCATCCCAGGACTCGCTTGACCTCATCGACATCTCCGCACATAGAAATTTTTACGGCGGTCAGCTCGATTCTTTTACTACCGAGCTGCAAATTACCTGTCAGGAGGCCCCTATTCGAGCGCACTTTATTAGAGCCCCCCTCTTGGCGCCCCTGCCACCAACTCAAGCGCGCCCCGTACCAACTATTGAAAGCTCACTCTCTAGTCAACCGATCTTTATCTCGCAGGGCCATATCTGGGCCTGCTCGTTCCATATTGAGCTGACCGGCGATACAACCCTGCACCAACGGTTTATCGCTTTATAGTAGAGATCTCGTAACCGTGCGCCGTACTTATGGGGCAAAAGATCCGCTCTACCGCATGTGCTAAAGTTCCATCGGAGCTCCCATCCTCTGCTCTAAAGCAGAGCTGTGATTCTGGTATCTGATTAAGCAATTCAATGGCCTTAGGACGAAACCAAAACATTGAGCCTGCAAAAAACCCGGGATTAATAGACCCTTCTAAAATTTGAGCCGGTATTAATAGCTTCTGCAGGATGCTCGTACTCGAACCACAGAAGCGCTCATTGGTTAGATAAAAGGCTGCGGGTCCGATTATTCCCACTGTACTATCCCGCCGAAAGATTGAGAGCGTCTTTGAGACAACCTCTGGACTCCCACAAAGCTCATCAAGCAACGCCATACGCCAGCGCGCCCCATCATCGCTATAGCTACTTTTTTTACCGTGAACCTTTAGCACCATCTCGTACGAGCTAAAGATTCCACTGCGATAGAGCGCCACAAATGGACCGAGATCACGCCCGCGATTCTCTGCGATAGCGATCGTTACAGACTCTGCTTGATCTGCACAATACTGCGCTATCCGTACTACCAGCTCCCTATGTGGGGTCGAAACGATCAGATCAAAGGGCTCGGTGATGTTACGAAGATACGCGCAGATCTGATCTAAAAGCTCCGGATAAAAGAGGTGCACAACCACAGCTATACGCGCAGGCTCTGCGCCTGGTGTTCTATGCCTAGCCGTAATTAGCTCGATTGCAGGCAGAGCTGGATAACGAACTGGATCGCGTACATGCCTCTGACAGTCCCTCGCCCAGCGCCGCTCAGACAGCTTGGCATGAATAGCTCTGGCGCACCTTCCTAGTACCGGAAGCTCCTTAATCCACGCTAATGCGGTGCGCGCTGAGGGTATCTCAGTAAGGGTAGGTAGCGCTGATGAGCTATCGTTAGAGCTCATCCGTAAAGACCTCCGCCTCCTGTAGCGAGAGGCCCTGTGCATCCTTGGCCGAAACGATCGGTGTTTCCTGTATCTGCCAATCGATCTTAAGGGTCGGGTCGTTCCAGGCCAGGCAACGCTCGTACTGCGCCGCATAGTACTCAGTTGTCTTGTATAGAAAGTCCGCACTCTCTGAGAGCACTACGAAACCGTGCGCAAAGCCCTCTGGAATCCAGAGCTGCTTTTTATTTGCCTCCGAAAGAACCTCTCCCACCCATTTACCAAATGTTGGAGAGCCCTTACGCAGATCGACAACAACATCAAACACCTCTCCCGCTGTTACTCGCACTAACTTGCCCTGTGGCTCTTTAATCTGATAGTGCAACCCGCGCAGCACTCCCCTGACGGAGCGCGAATGATTATCTTGAACGAAGGAAACTCGCCGAGAGATTACCTCTTCAAACCTTTTATGGTTAAAGCTCTCAAAGAAAAATCCACGATCATCCCCAAAGAGCTTGGGCTCAATCATGACAATATCTGGTATCGCTAGGCGCTCGACCTTCATAGTGTCTATCCCTCTATTACTACCGACCACCGTAATTGGTGTCTAACCAGGTGCGGTAATCACCACTCGTTACGCTAGAGACCCAGGCGCTATTATCGAGATACCACTGGATAGTCTTACGAATACCGGTGTCGAAGGTCTCAGCGGGCCTCCAACCTAACTCACGCTCAAGTTTTGAGGCGTCGATAGCGTACCTGCGATCGTGTCCAGGTCGATCCGTTACAAAGGTAACCTGCTCTGCGTACGATCCGCCATTAGAACGGGGCTGAAGTTCATTAAGGATCTCGCAAATGGTATGAACCACATCGAGATTGGCCTTCTCGTTCCATCCACCTATATTATAGGTCTCTCCGATCTCACCCACATCGAGAACCTTGCGAATAGCGACACAGTGGTCCTTCACATAGAGCCAATCACGCACCTGCTGTCCATCTCCGTATACCGGTAACGGCTTGCCCGCAAGGGCGTTAAGAATACAGAGCGGAATAAGCTTCTCCGGGAAATGAAATGGGCCGTAGTTGTTGGAGCAATTAGTTGTCAGTACCGGCAACCCATACGTATGGTGCCAGGCGCGAACCAGGTGATCAGAGGCAGCCTTTGAGGCCGAATATGGACTGTTCGGTTCGTAGGGATGGGTCTCCTTAAAAGCTGGATCGGAGGGCGCTAGGGAGCCGTAGACCTCGTCGGTAGAGACGTGCAGAAATCTAAAGGCGCGCTTGAGATCCCCTTCGAGCTCGCTCCAGTAGCTACGCACCTCTTCGAGCAGATTAAAGGTACCAACGACGTTAGTTTGTATAAATTCAGCGGGGCCGTGAATTGAACGATCAACGTGACTCTCTGCCGCGAAATTTATAACGGCGCTAACTGCGTACTTACGCAGAAGCGTTCGCACCGTTTCGGAGTCGCCTATATCTCCCCGCACAAATATATGGCGCTTGTTTCCCTCTAGGGAGGAGAGCGAGAGCAGGTTGCCTGCATAGGTCAACTTATCCAGATTTATGACGGTCTCGCCGCCAGCCTCGATCCAATCGAGGATAAAATTAGCACCTATAAATCCCGCTCCGCCGGTAACCAGTATCGTCACATTATGCCCTGCTTAAACCACTACTAAGGTGCAAATCTTATTGTATTAAACGGGCCTTTGTCGATAGTGCTCTAGGGGGGGCCTTGTAAATAAATAAACTGTTCACCATGTTTTGCAACTATTCATAAGGGCATGATCCTGTGGATAGTTACATATTATGAGTAGATAGCCCTCTTATCCCCCTCCGGGCGTGTTTTCCAACGCCGATGGAGCCAGAACCACCCTTCTGGAAATTTTACGATTAACTGGCAATAGAGATCTGAGATCCGCTGAGTCAGGATACGTACCTTCTCCTCATACGATGCCTGACTATCTTCGTATATATCCGTACAATCGCAATCAAGCGCATCTACCGCATAACGGCCACCCCCTACATAGCGCAGAGAGGTAACGAAGATCGGCGCCCTGGTTTTAATAGCTATAAGCGCAATGGCCTTGGTTGTGGCTGCCTGCGTGCCGAACCAATCAACGAACACAGCATGTTTACTGGTAACGTTCTGGTCGAAAAGAACCGCTACCGGAGTGCCCTGCAAAACGGCCGCTAGCATGGCTTTATAGCCCCCCTTACGATCGATAATGCGGTTACCACTTATCTCGCGCAGCCCGGTCCACCATTTATCAAGCAGGGGTGAGCCAAACTTACGGGCCACCGGCGCGATCGGGTAATCTATTAACCCACAGGTATGTCCAAGTAGCTCAAAACTTCCTAGGTGTCCGGTAATTATGAGCGCGCCCGGCCCACCTAGAGCTTTTAAGCGCCCGGTACAGCTCTCAATCTGGTGAAAATTCATGTGTGCTTGAATCCACGCTAGATCAATAGTTGCGAGCCTGACGGTATCCGCCAATAATCTCCCCATCTCAATCATATTCTTGCGCAGGATCTCCCGTCGCCACCCTACATCCCTTTCTGGAAATGCAAGTTCGAGATTTTGTAGGCAGGTTCGCTTTAACTTCGGCATAACCAGAAGCGCCAGCCTGAAGAGATTTGCAAATAGCGCCACCCGCACCCATTGCGGAAGGACCCCTAGAACGGCGAAGAGCCCTCGGACTGAGAGATATACCAAAACATCTACTATAGTTTTCACAGTATCTAGTTCCTGTTCTTCCCAGCTATATGCCTCTCAAACGCGCGTAGGGTTGCCTTACTAACGTGGTGCTCGATCCCCTCAGCATCAGTTCTTGCTATCCCCTCCCTAATTCCTAACGATAGGAGGAAATTAAGCACGATCCGATGCCTCCGACGTACCTGTTCGGCGAGCTTTTTACCAGCCTCGGTTAGAAATATAGATCGATATCGCTCACTAATCACCAACCCCTGTTTGCGCAGCCTAGCCACAGTTCGGTTAACGGTAACGTGGGTAACCCCCAAACTGCTCGCGATATCGACTAGGCGCGCCTCACTCCCAGCTTTTATAAGGTCATCGATAACCTCAACGTAATCGTGCGCAATCTCGCTCGCCCTGGCCTCCCTGGCCTTTCGGTGGTGCTCCGCCGAGGGTGCCCCAACGTGCCGTTTTTTTGTTTTACAGCTTTTAGAATCGGACCGCATCGCCTCGAATCTCCTTGACGCCACCTAGTCTTACCCCGTAGATTGTAGCCTATGGTACATTTGTTTGCTAGGGATACAATATACAGGCTAGCCTCTGTCGCCTTACTTGTCCTCCTGAGCCCCTGCAAACTGGGACTAACAGAGTCTCCCCCTTTTACAATAATCACAACAACGAACATTATCGCCGACACGGCGCGCTCTATCGCCGGCACCATCCCCGGTACGGCGGCAGAGACAGAAGGAGGAACAGGGATAGTAATCACCCCCCTGATGCGCGAAGGGGTCGACCCACACACATATAAACCCTCCCCCGGAGACCTGCGCGCGCTCTCTCAGGCCTCGCTAATTCTCTTTAACGGTCTGCATCTAGAGGGAAAGATGGCAGACGTTTTCGAAAAACTCTCTAAACGACAGCCGGTCGTGGCCGTAACTGACTCCATTCCGCAGGATCGCCTGCGGTCAACATCCACCATCGCCGTGGCCCACGATCCGCATGTATGGTTCGACGTCTCGCTCTGGATCCTTGCCTCAGAGAGGATTCGGGACGCTCTGAGCGAGTATAATCCAGCCCATAAAGCTGGCTACCATAGCCGTTTTGCGGCTTTACGCGAGAGGCTCATCGCACTCGATCTATGGTGTGCCTCAGAGCTCCGCACAATACCGCAAGACTCCCGACTACTTGTCACCTCTCACGACGCATTTGGATATTTTGGAGCAGCCTATGACATCGAGGTGCTCGGTGTTCAGGGTGTTAGCACCGATAGCGAGGCTAGCCTCCGCGATATAAACAATCTTGTGCGAACCCTCAGCATGCGACGTATTCCAGCGGTTTTTATCGAAACAAGTGTCTCTCCAAAGATGGTAGAGGCGCTCGTTGAGGGAGCTCGCGCGCAGGGCCATGCTATCTCAATCGGCGGAACCCTCTTTAGTGACTCCCTCGGTAGCCCTGCGACACCTGAGGGCACTTACGAGGGTATGGTACGTCAGAACGTAACAACGATTAAAAAAGCCCTCTCACGCGGTAAATGATATGACAAAAACAACGGCGATTGAGGTACATGACCTAACGGTTGCTTACGGACAAAAACCTGTCCTATGGGATATCGATGTTGAGATACCTAGCGGTAAACTAGTTGCGATCGTCGGCCCAAATGGCGCCGGTAAATCAACCCTACTTAAGGCGATCCTCGGATTAGTGCCCACAACAACCGGCTTTATCCGTGCTCTTAATCAACCGATCGATCTAGTTCGCAAACGGATCGGGTACGTTCCACAGCGCGAGAGCGTTGATTGGGACTTTCCAATAACGGCTCAAGAGGTGGTTCTGATGGGTCGCTACGGAAAGCTCGGCTGGATAAAGCGCCCGAGCGCTAGCGACCGCGAGTTCGCCGCCGCCTGTCTGGCACAGGTAGGCATAGAGGCCTTCGCCGACCGTCAGATTCGACAACTATCAGGAGGGCAGCAACAACGCGTCTTTCTAGCGCGAGCCCTCGCTCAGGAGCCCGATCTATTTCTGATGGATGAGCCCTTCTCGGGGGTCGATGCCGCCACAGAGCGCGTTATCATCGATATCCTACGAGTCTTGCGATCTACAGGGAAAACTGTGGTCGCCGTACACCACGATCTGCAAACTATCCCAGAATATTTCGACTGGGTAGTAATGCTAAACCTGCGCCTAGTAGCCGCTGGTAATATCAGCGACGTATACACCCCAGAGAATCTTCATGCGACCTATGGAGGAAGGCTTACTATCCTCGACCGCATTACTGAGGCGGTACGTACCGGTACGGTACGGAGCGAGCAGGATATCTCAAGCAAAATAACGTAATATGGACTTTCTTGATCACCTCACCTCCTTTAATACGCTCCTGGTTATGCTAGGAACGTCGCTGCTCGGCGTGTCATGCGGGGTGGTTGGTTGCTTTACCGTACTACGACAGAGGGCGCTAGTTGGAGACGCCATAGCGCATGCCGCACTCCCTGGAGTGTGCGTTTCATTCCTGCTTTTTTACGACCGACACTTTGGTTATCTCTTTGCTGGCGCCGTAGTTTTCGGGCTTTTAAGCGTAATCATGATCTCCTCTATCTGCTCCTATTCCCGAATAAAGGAGGACGCCGCTATCGGGATAGTGCTTAGCTCACTCTTCGGTCTTGGGATCGCGCTATCTCGTATTATTCATAATACACCGGATGGTAACTACGCCGGATTAGATAACTTTATCTTCGGCAAAGCTGCGACGATAACCAGCGCTGACGTTTGGTTTATTATGGTGGTCTCGATACTAGCTATATTCTTCGTTACGATATTTTTCAAGGAGCTGCAGCTACTCTGCTTCGACCGCGAGTTCGCCTGGACCCAGGGCTATCCGGTAATGGCACTTGATATCTTCCTGATGGGTCTAGTTGCTATGTGTACAGCCGCCGGACTGCCTGCTGTTGGGGCTGTGCTTGTGGCCTCTCTTCTTATTATTCCAGCCGCTAGCGCGCGACTCTGGACCGATAACCTACGAACGATGCTCTTTCTTGCCGGAGCTTTCGGCGCCCTCTCCTGCCTCTCTGGAACGGTGCTAAGTGTCGCTATACCTGGCCCGCTAGCCTCGCAGGGGCTTCCAACAGGGCCCCTAATCATCATCTCAAGCGCTGTAATCTTCTCGCTCTCACTTACACTATCTCCATCTCATGGGCTCTATGCATATCTTGTAAGACGGAGTCGCCGCCATGCTAGTTAATCTGTAACTGGTCACCGTAGTTTAATGTCGCGATTCAAGCTACTCAGATTACGGCGAAGTTTCATAGGTAATTCGATTGGTCGTCCCCTGATCGGGGACGTCAGATTTTGTGACCAGTTAATATTTTCACCCCCGATTTGCTCCGCAAATCGGCCCCTTAGGGGCTATTGAGTGTCATTAACATATGCGAATATTTCTGGAATATGCTGACTAGTTACGTTAATCTTGCTGTAGATGAGCTCTGGGTGATCGCAACCTGTGCGGTGTGCGGGGCTGCCTGTGCGATTCCAGGTGTTTTTCTAATGCTGCGGCGCTCGGCCCTCTTGGGGGATGCGATATCACACGCAATCCTTCCCGGTATTACCGTAGCCTTTATGATAAGCGGCGAGAGAAGCCCCATTTTTATGCTGCTTGGGGCGGCGCTGGCGGGGCTACTAACGGCGCTGCTCTCCTCTCTCCTCTCTCGAAGTACGATCCTTAAGAAGGATGCAGCGCTCGGTATAGTTTTTACGACCATGTTTGCTATCGGAGTTCTCCTAATTACCTGGGCCGCTCGTAACGTCGATCTCGATCCGGGGTGTGTACTATATGGCCTGGCAGAATTGACCCCATTTGATACGACCGAGCTCTTCTCTATGCTGCTACCACGCAGCTTTGTCTGGCTCAGTATTATCCTCCTAATAAACATAGCTCTCGTATCGATCTTTTTTAAGGAGCTTAAACTCTCCTCCTTTGATCCGGTGCTGGCCTCGGCGCTTGGATTTAATACCACCCTGATTCACTACGTACTGATAACCAGCGTTACTATTACAGCGGTCGCCTCCTTTGAGGCGGTTGGATCGATACTGGTTATCTCGATGTTAATCACCCCGGCCGCAACAGCCTATCTACTTACCGACAGGCTCGGGGTGTTGATCTTCATTGCGGCGGCGCTCGGTATCGTTGCGGCGTTCGGTGGGTACGCCGGCGCCCTTACCCTAAACACCTCGGTCGCTGGGATGATGAGCGTAGTATCGGGAGTAATCTTTGCTATTAGCCTGGTAGTGGCACCACGCCACGGTCTTGCACAACGGGTCATTACTAGAGCGATGCTGCGCTACCGCATCCTCCGTGACGATATACTCGGCATGTTATATCGCTGGCACGAAGTCGTTGGTAGGGATCTCAGTAACCCCCTAACTCACCGCGAGATCTATCAGGCGCTAGGGCGAAGCATTTTAACGCGCCTGGCGCTGCGCTCGCTTATCAGACGGGGCGAGGTGGTGCGTGCTTTTAACGCCCCCCTACACCTAACGGAGCGTGGTATGCTTGAGGCTCAGGCCTTGGTGCGTTCACACCGACTGTGGGAATCGTATCTGGCAAAGCACCTTGGGCTTGCACTCGATCACCTGCATATTCCATCCGAGCGTACCGAGCACTTTATAGGACTAGCCTTAACGCGCGAGCTAGAGAAAGAGCTCGCTACAAAACTGGATCCGCACGGTAAGGTTATTCCGTAGTGCAAACCCTTTGACGACGCCATATCATCCCCTAGTAAGAGCTCTTCTCATAGTACCACGATCCAATCCAAGCATCTTTGCTGCCTGAACCTGATTACCCTCACTGGCATCAAGAGCCTGCTCAATTAAGCGCGCCTTAAAGTGTCTAACCTGCTCGTGAAAAGATGTGCTAATGGGGCCTGAATGCTGCGCAGAGCGTCCATTAATAGTTAGATCTTCCAGTGTAATGCCAGCACGATTCTTAAAGCGTGCGTGGTAGGCCGCCGTTTCAACCATCCCTTGCAGCTCCCTTACATTTCCAGGCCATGCTCTCTTTGATAGCTCTCCAAGCGCCTCAGGGGTGACTTCAAATACATTCAGCCCCTCGCGCTCCTGTAGCTGCCTCAGAAACATCCCGCATAGATCCGGGATATCTGCTAGACGCTCACGTAAGGGGGGGATTCGAACAAGACAGTGCGCGATACGGTGATGCAGGTCTCGTCGTATCTTGCCGGACGAGATCGCCTCCTCGATATCGCGGTTAGTTGCCGCCAAAAAGCGACAATCAACGCTCTGAAAACTATCCGCTCCAACGGGGCGAATACGTTTCTCCTGAATAAGGTCCAATAACTTTATCTGAGTATCGGGGGTCAATTCATCAAGCTCGTCGATAAAGAGGGTGCCTAAATGCGCCTCTAATACGATCCCCTTACGCGCCTCGGTTGCTCCAGTAAAAGCCCCTTTTAAGTGCCCAAACAGCTCGCTCTGTACTAGATCGCCCCCGCCGAAATTCGGCTGGTAGTGAATGAATTTCTTCGATCGTCTAGGGCTCATTTCATGAATCAGTCGGGCGCACAGCCCCTTACCGGTTCCAGTTTCACCAAGAATTAATACGGACTGTTGCGTGCTAGCAATAAACAGGAGCTGCTCCCGCAGCGCCATTATACTCGCGCTAGATCCAGATAGCTGCTCAAGCAGCGGGCTACCCCGTTTCTGCGCAAGCTGCTCATACTCTCTACGAAGAACCGCCTGACTAACAGCGTCCTTAACCAAGGCCGCAACGTGAGCTGGCTCCGATGGTTTTTCAAGAAAGCTCGCGGCCCCCAAATTTAGAGCCCGAATGCCGTGCACTATCGAGCCGTGCCCTGTTAGTACTATCAGGCGCGCTAATGGATTCTGAACTCGTAAGGCTTGAAGAAGTTGAAAGCCACTCTCAACCCCAATCTTCTCGTTAAGACAGAGGTCGAGTACTACAACCTTGGGGTCCTCCTGGAGCGCCATAGAGAGCGCCGCGGCGCTATCCCCTGCGCCACATATAGATAGAGGGCTCACAAGGGGAGAAAGCGCGCGTGCCATGCTTTGTAGCTGACCTGCATCGTCATCTACTAAAAGAACGTCCTTCATGATGACACCTCCGTACCCAATCCCTGCTCGTTTCGTAGCTCTTCTATGTGCTGCTGATAATTAGCAAAGAGCAGCCGTATTGAGATCGCTTGAGAGCCCACGCAGATAGAGGTTCTGCATCCATGATCTCTCAGGATTAAATCTGCTACGGCGGCTTCAATCACCGCCCCCTCTCCAAGTTCCTGCGCTGCGTAGGCGCTAAGTGAGGGATACTTCAGATCATCAGCTCCACTAGATTTATGAAAAATATTAAGCACAAGTAAGAGCTCCTTTTCATGCACCTCCACCAGAGCCTCCGCTATAGAGACAGCAAGAACCGAGGGAATAAACGATAAGGCCCGCTTCAGAGATGTCCGATCGCAAAACAGCTCTGCCTCTGAATCAGGGCCTTCTATAACTAGAGGTTCAATCAGATCTCGTAAAGCGATTGCGGAACACCCCTGCGGTGCCCTGGCATGCGATAGCTTCGCTAGAGTTGCTGAAATGGAACCGCAGCGCGCCTTGGCACGCGCCACATCCTCAGAAGTACCGGTAGAGGCAAAATATGAGAGATCGTTTTGAATTACCGCTAGATCGCCCCGGATAGAGTGCAGCAGCGCACGGGCAAGCCTCTCAAAGAGCTTCAGTTCACTCTCACAACTATCCTTATGGTCGGTAAATAGTGGCACGCCTTAGGCTCTCCAAGATAACGGGGACCCACTAGCTTATAGCACCTATGTAATATTTCTAAGCAGCTTTAATTATAATGCGGTAATGAAACTCAATAGCCCCTCAGGCCCGAACCTTATTGTATCCATCCAGCGCTGCAACTTTATAGCACTCAGCCAAGGTCGGATAATTAAACACAGCATCCCGCAGATACTTAATTCCACCCTTAAGCGCCATAACTGCTTGTCCGATATGGATTAACTCGGTGGCGTACTCCCCTATGATATGCACCCCAAGCAGCTCGCCGGTGGTGCGATGGAAAAGAATCTTTAACATTCCGTCCTCATCCCCCAGTAACTGACCACGGGCGATCTCGCGGTAGCGTGCAATGCCAGACTCATACGGAACCCCCTGTTTAGTCAGCTCCTCCTCGTTCAGCCCCACATATGAGATCTCAGGGATTGCGTAGATACCGAAGGGGAGATGGACCTCCATCGACTCCTCCTCAATACCAAAGGCATGACAGCTAGCAAGCCTCCCCTGTCGCCCAGATGTGGAGGCAAGCGCAGGAAACCCGATCACATCCCCAGCCGCGTAAACGTGAGACACCTCGGTTTGAAAGTTTTCATTTACCGTAAGTTTCCCCCGCTCATCTGCCTTCACCCCAATATTTGCAAGCCCTAGATCATCGGTGGCGCTCACGCGCCCCGCTGAATAGAGCACGCAATCGGATACGATCACCTTGCCGCTCTTAAGTACCGTAACAACCTGCTGATCGTCTCGGGTCGTGCAGCTATCAACCTCCTCACCAAGCCGAAGCTTCGCCCCCATATTTCTCATCTGGTAGTGAAAGCACTCGCCCAACTCCTCATCTATAAATGAGAGCAGCCTCTTTCTTTGATCGATTATCGTCACATTAATGCCTAGCGCGGCAAACATCGATCCATACTCGGTGCCGATCACTCCACCTCCAACAACGGTCAGGGTGCGTGGTAGATCCTTCATGCTAAGCACATCATCGCTATCAAAGATCGAGCTTCCATTAAATTGCACATTCGGTGGACGATATGGACGGGCACCAACAGCTATAACGAACTTTTCAGCCGTTATGCGCGAGAGCCCTGATACTGCGCGGATCTCAATTGTATGTGGATCTATAAACGCCGCATGCCCGTAGATCGTATCGACGTGGTTACGCTGTAGCTGATTCTTGATCGTCTCGATCTCAATCTGCATGATCCGGTTACAGCGAAAGGTCAGATCGGACATGGTGATGTCGGTCTTCACACGGAATCCAGCGCCGTACATATTGCGCTGCCGAAACCCGGACAGAAAGAGTGCAGCCTCCTTGAACGACTTACTGGGTATTGTGCCGGTGTTAACGCACACTCCGCCTACAACCTCCCGTTGATCGACGATCACTACCCGTTTTCGTATCTTGGCGGCTTGGACGGCCGCTCGCTGACCAGCCGGGCCGCACCCGATTACGATCAGATCATAGTCGTAACTGTTTGACTTCTTAACCACTTTTATTGCTCTCGTAAACGCCCTAAAACCTGAGATCTTAGCCCATAGCCCGGTACATCAGCCATAGACAACTCCCTTTATGGTATCAGTTTACGCAGATCTCTGCTGCATTGATTCCATACCCTAAAGATGCTCTATTTAATGGGGCATCTAAGCGCCCGACCGACCAAATAACCGTTTGAGGACACTAATGATTTCAGAAGACGAGGTTCAAAAGATAGCAACCCTTGCTCGGCTGGAGATAGAGCCCTCCTTTAAGCCCGTTATCACAGCCCATCTCAACTCTATTATAGGGTATGTTCAACGTCTAAACGAGGTCGATACAACTGGTGTTCAAGCTATGAGCCACGTTCAGGGGGCAACTAACATCCTGAGAGATGATTTTGTAGGACAGGTCGGCTCAAATCCCCCAGCCATACCACTGTGCGACCCAGCCATCCCTGTTCAAGAGATGCTCAGTCCTGAGGGGCTTTTACAAAATGTCCCTGATCATTCCGGTCGTTTTATCCGAGTTCCACTTATAGTTGAGTAATATCTCATATGTCAGACCTCGCCTCACTCTCCATATCAGAAATTCGGGTTGGCCTCAGCTCAAATGATTTTTCGTGCGTTGAGCTTACACAGGCCTGCCTTAACAAAGCAGAGAAGCTAGCCACGCTTAATTGCTTTATTGAGCTGACCGCAGAGCGTGCTCTTAAAGCCGCCGCCGGAGTAGATGAGCTTATTAAGGCCGGCAAACAGGGCCCACTGCTCGGTGTGCCGGTCGGCATCAAAGATATCATCTGCACCGAGGGCACCCGCACAACAGCAGGTAGTAAGATCCTTGCTAACTTTATTCCGCCGTACGACGCGACGGTAATACGACGCCTTAAAACAGCCGGCACCATCTCAATCGGCAAACTCAATATGGATGAGTTCGCGATGGGATCCTCGAATGAGAACTCCGCCTACGGCCCGGTCAAGAACCCCTGGAATCCGGAGTACGTACCGGGTGGTTCAAGTGGTGGCTCCGCTGCCGCAGTTGCTGCGCGTATCTGTCCTATTACTCTCGGCACCGACACAGGGGGCTCAATCCGCCAACCCGCCGCATTCTGTGGGATCGTTGGTCTTAAGCCAACTTACGGCCGGGTCAGCCGTTACGGTGTTATCGCCTACGCTTCATCCCTCGATCAGGTAGGGGGATTCGCTCACAACGTGCGTGACTGTGCGCTCGTTACAAAGGCCATCTGCGGCGCAGATCCGAACGACGCTACCTCGGCTCAGCGCCCTGTGCCGGACTTTGAGAGTGCGCTTGGAAAGAGCATCAAGGGCTTAAGGATCGGAATCCCTAAAGAGTATTTCGTATCTGGCCTCAGTCCTGAGATCGACAGCGCCCTTAAGAAAGCTATCTCGGTGCTTGAGGGCCTCGGTGCGATTCCAGTTGAAGTATCCCTACCACATACCGATGTCGCCGTATCGGTCTACTACATTCTAGCACCTGCGGAGGCCTCCTCGAATCTGGCGCGTTATGATGGTATACGTTACGGCCACCGCGCGCAGGGCACGCTCGATCTTAAGGGGCTCTATTCAAAGACACGCAGTGAGGGTTTTGGCCTAGAGGTGCAGCGCCGTATCCTGGTGGGAACCTATGTGCTCTCCTCTGGATACTTCGATGCCTACTACGTTAAGGCTCAAAAGGTACGCTCATTAATAGTTAAGGACTTTAGCGATGCCTTTGAGAAGCACTGCGATCTGATAGTAGCGCCTATTGCCCCTACTCCACCCTTTAAGCTAGGAGAGAAGATTAGTGACCCTATGCAGATGTACCTTAACGATATCTTCACTATTCCGGTTAACCTTGCAGGACTGCCCGGCATGAGTCTGCCGTGTGGCATGACTTCAAACGGCCTACCGATCGGTCTGCAACTAATCGGAAAGCCCTGGGATGAGGAGGGTCTATTCCAGGTTGCATCAGCCTATGAAGCGGCCACAGAATGGCACAAAACTATCCCAGCATTAGCGGTCTAATAAGAGCAGGGCTTAAGGAGTCTCGACATGGAATTTGAAACCGTTATAGGACTTGAGGTTCACGTACAACTCTCTACTAACTCAAAGATCTTCTGCTCCGCCTGTGCCACATACGGCGGTGAGCCAAACGAGTATATCGATCCGGTTACGCTCGGACTTCCCGGGGCCCTGCCTGTCACCAACCGCCGCGCCGTTGAGTTCGCTATCATGCTTGGATTAGCTACTAACTCAGAGATCCGCCGCTTTAACCGCTTTGCGCGCAAACACTACTTCTATCCAGATCTCCCCAAAGGGTATCAGATCTCGCAGTTCGATGAGCCAATCTGCGAACGGGGCAGCCTTGAGTTCTATCTGGGCGACATCAGGCGCACGGTTGGTCTTACCCGTATCCATATGGAGGAGGACGCCGGTAAGAATATCCACGACTCGCGCACCTCCTCATCGCTAGTGGATCTTAACCGAGCTGGAGTGCCCCTGCTTGAGATCGTATCAGAGCCTGAACTTCACTCCCCAGCAGAGGCCGCGGCCTATCTTAAATCGGTGCGGCAACTCGTACGCTACCTTAAGATTAGCGATGGCAATATGGAGGAGGGCAGCCTGCGCTGTGATGCAAATATCTCGCTCAGACCGGTTGGGCAACTTAAGTTCGGAACAAGGACCGAGATCAAGAACCTCAACTCGTTTAAGTTCGTAGAGCGCGCGCTGGAGTATGAGATAGCCAGACAATTTGCGATCCTCAAGTCGGGCCAAGCGGTTATTCAGGAGACCCTGTTATTCGATAGCACTACCGGCACAACCCGCTCGATGCGCTCCAAGGAGGAGAGCTCAGATTATCGCTACTTCCCCGATCCGGACCTCCCACCGGTCGTAGTTGAGGAGTCCTGGGTTCGTGAGATTGAATTAAAGCTCCCAAAGCTCCCGGCGCAGTGGATTAACGAGCTCGTTACAGAGTTTGGACTATCCCTCTACGATGCAACCGTTCTAACCACCGAACAGGCAGCGGCCGAGTACTATCACCGCGTCGTTACCGCGTGTAACAACGCTAAAGCTGCCTGCAATTGGGTCACCTCTGAGCTCTTCGGCTCACTTCATAGGGATGGCATAGGGATAGAGCAGAGCCCGGTTTCAGCAGAGTCCCTCGCTCAGTTAATCAAGATGATCGATACGGAGGAGATCTCAGGCAAGATGGCTAAATCGGTCTTTGAGGAGATGTTCAGCTCTGGAAAAGATCCCGTAGCCCTCGTCAATGAGCAGGGTCTTAAACAGCTCAGTAACGACGATGAGATCCTCGCCGTTATCAGACATGAGTTTGATGCCCATCCATCCCAGCTAACCGGCTACCTGGGCGGAAACGACCGCCTACACGGATTCTTCGTGGGACAGGTAATGAAGACCACCGGGGGAGCCGCCAACCCGAAGAAGGTCAATGACCTGATCCGACAGGAAGCAGCCCTCAGGAGGCCCGCTTAGAGCACCATGACCGATCCCCTTCTCATAGCCGCAAGAGAGATAGATCCCCATACTGTGGTTTTCTATCTTGAGGTCCCCCGTAGTCAGATAGTACTTTTACAAACGTATTTTGAGCTATACGATGGGGTCGGAACGGTACGGACCCTCGAGACGCCCAGAAACGTAGTAAGCGTATTTACAACGCCGGGCCTTAAGAACGATTGCATCGAGATGCTCAATGCGATCAGAGAGAACGTTGCTTGGAGGGTGTGCAGTGAGATTCCAAAGCAGCTATAGTGATTATCAAATAGATATTCTCAAACGGTAGTATTTTAAGGACCCCTATGATCAAGTTAGTACATAAGCATAACAAAGCGATCGGATTCGTATTCCTCTTCGTTGCGGTCTGCTTCGCTTTCAGCGGTGTGGGGCTCGATATTCTGCAGCAGGGCGGCAATGTTAGACGTTCTGCCATTACGGTTAATGAGAGACATTATTCATACAACGAGTTCTCACGCGCTCAGAGCAACCTTGAAGAGCAGTATAAAAAAATGTTCGGGGATCGCTACGAGACCTTTACAAAAACGTTTAACCTAAACATTCCACAACAAGCAGCCGATCAACTCGTTGATAAAGCGCTTCTATCTCAGGAGGCGCAAAGCTTCGGATTCGCCACAGACGAGGAGGCGGTTAAGAGATACATCCTGACCAAGATCTTTACAGAGACCAGCTACGACCCTAATCAGTTTAAGGCGATACTACAGCGGCTTGGTATGACCTACCGTGAATTCAGTGCGCAGATAAAGGAGGAGAACGATCGCCTCGCTCTGATAAACCTATTAAAGGATGCCTCCTACCTGAGCACTCGCGATCTTCAGGCTCAATTTATACGACAAGAGACGCAGTACGGCGTTATAGCTGCTTCAATCAAGACCGCGGATCTTCTCGCACAGGTGCCCGCTCCTACAGATGAACAGCTCAAAATATACTACGAAACAAACGCAACCAGGTTCGAAGTGCCGGCCAAAGTTTCCTACAGCTATATGGTGCTTGATTCAGAAAAGTTCGAGCAGTTGGTACAGATCTCTTCTCAAGATTTAGAGATATACTACACAGAGAACGCTGCAAAGTTTACACTCCCGGAGCAGGCTCATATACGCGAGATAAAGCTGCTCTACCCCAAGGAGAGCACCCCATCAACGATGGCTGATGTGCGTGCTACGGCCAAGAAGGTCTATGAAGAGGCTCTTTCAGGGGCTCCATTTCCGGGACTCGTAACAAAATATTCCGACGACCTTCCAGTAAAGCTTGCCGGGGGAGACCGCGGTTGGATTCAACGGGGCGTTAATACAGCTTCATTTGATAAGGCTGTTTTCGCAATACAGCCCGGCGCTATCGCAGAGCTAGTCGAGACGGACTACGGATTTCAGATCGTAAAGGTTGAGGAGAAACTGGCCTCCTCCCTTAAACCGTTCGAGCAGGTCAGGGCGCAGATCGAAACGGAGATTAGACGAGCCGAGGCGCCCTCGTATGCCTCCGCCAAGGGGCTGGAGATCATGAACAGCGCTAAGAAGGATAATAAGTCACTACTTGAGATCGGCGGAGCCTCCGGCTTTGTTGTAAAGGACTCTAGCGCTCTCCTTGCCGTTGAGATGGATCCGGAGCCAGCCCTTGCCGGACTAACAGCTAAGGTTCTGCAACTTCCTAGTGGGGATCGGCTTTTACCGGCCATAGTTGAGGTCGGTGATGCTACCCTACTAGTGCAGGTTAAGGAGTTTAAGGATCCCTCAATTGCGCCCCTGATTGATGTGCGTAGTAAGGTTATCGAATCCATTAAAACTACAGAGGCTCAGAAGCTAGCCCTAGCGCAGGCTCAGGCGCTACTCCAGTCGGTTCAGGCTAGCCCCACAACCTTTTCAACAACTGCTCTTAGCATGAAGGCCAAGGTTATCGGGCCAGTAACTATATCTCGTGCAAACCCCAGTAACGATGAACTCGCTAACGCTCCGCGCGAGCTATTAAGCGCGCTATTCGCAACGAATACCCCTCCACAGGTATTGGGCCGATATTTTCCAACACAGGATGGCTTCCTGGTTGCCTCCGTAACAACGATTACCAAGCCCGAGATTACCTCCGTTAAGGCGCTAGAGGAGCTTGAAGAATCTCGCCAGCAAACTCAGTCGGAGCTAACGCGTAAGGTGCTGGAATCAACCATAGCGCTACTTAAAGCCCGCGCAACGATAGAGGTAGACCAAACCATCCTGATCAGGCAGTAGTTATTCACTCCAGTATAAGCTTGTCGCTGGTTAAGAGGGACTTCTTGCGGACGTCTGATACATCTCAACATCATCAATAGTCAAAGTAGCTATACGAGATCTGTCACAACCACGCAGCTCTTGGCCTGAGTCGCTATAAGTGCCGGGCAGCTTTCAACGCTAGCCTTACCGGATCTAAAGGCCTCCCAAGCTGCACGCTTCCCCTCCCCTAGCATCAGCACGATACTTAATTCAGCACCGGCTATAAGTGGGGCGCTCGCTGTCATCCTCTGTGCTGGCGGCTTTGGTGAATCAAGAAACGAAACAAAGCTACGCTCACCACACGCTAGTGCCGGATGGTGTGGAAAGAGCCCAGCTATATGCCCATCCTCGCCAACCCCAAGCACAACAACGGAGAAAGCTCCGCCAAATCTTGCGAGCTCCTCTCGGTAACGCGCGCAGCCAAAATCCTCGATACTATCGTCAGACACAAAGGGATGCAGCTGCTCAGATTTAAGGCTCCCATCTAGCACAAGCTCGTCAAAGAGTAGCCGTTGCAAGCCGCCAAAATTACTCTGCTCATTGGCAAGTGGCACCAGGCGCTCATCCACCATAAAGAAGTGCACCCTCTCCATCAGATCCTTAGGCTGATCGGCTGCCTCGTTTCTTAAACTTGTAAGGAGCCCAACTATGCTCCTGCCCCCACACACCCCTATCACTAGAGGTTCCTTTTTATCCCTGGCATTCAGGACAGAAAAGATAGTACGAGCCACCTTGCGGAGTGCCGCATCTAGGGATCCATTAGCCTCTATAACCTCTATCGCCATTTATTTCTCCCTAATATTTTACTCTGGAAAGATTATCTCCTCTAGCGCCCTCCCGATTAGGCTCGCCCTACGTTTCGTAGATCCCTAATTTTTGGGACAACAGCTGAACTGTAGAACAAACATTCAACTCAGAAGAGGCAATATGAACGACCTCCATTCCACAGCGAGCAAGAATCTGATTCTGTATAAGATCTAGTCCAAATAGGCGTCCACCATCAGGCCCTGTTGAATAATGATACTGAGTTCCATCACATTCGATGGCGATAGTGCGATCCTCAAGGTATAATACAAAATCAATCATTACACCTGCGACATTTAAGTTATCCTCGATCACGTGCGGCACTTTTCTGAGAAATCGACTGAGTGCGTCCATAATAGTAAGCTCGAAATGATTCGAAGATTTTGGAGCTTCAATGCCCCAGAGCTCCTGTCGACGTGGAAAATATTCATAAGGGCCGATAGCCTCGGTAACGAGAAGTGCCTGATAAATATGCCCCCAGGTCTGCAACTCACACTCGTTGTCGATAAGAAATCGAGGATTTATAACGCATGCGACCTGTGCCGGGTCAAGAAGTGCTAGCGACCATCCGATCATGGCTCTACTAGTCATACTGAAGGACTCAAAAGTTGTCGAGCGTTGCAATTGACGTGCGACCTTTCCAATAAAGCTTGTCAGCTTACCATCCCTAATATCGAGAAAAGCGTATGCTCTTGCCATGCAAGCTAGATCCATGGCAGTAATCTCTTCCTGTCTACGCTGAAACTCTGTGCTAATCGCTCCGAATAATTCCTCATGTCGAACGCCCATCAGGGATACTGACTTAGCAACGTTAGATAGATCATACGATGAAAGATCTCGCACCTGCGAGATTATGTCCTCACAGAGCTTCATCATCACCTTATACTCGGAGCGCCACTGATCTTTAAATTGCTGCCGGATATTGGGCTCAAGTTTTACAAGCCACGCCATCGATCTAGCGAGGCTAACTACAACATCTTTTCTCTGACTGCCCAAAAGTGAGACTTTGGCCTGCTCACGAATTGCCTCTAGGGAGTCAAATCGGCAAACGGTAGATAAATGATCTTCACTAACTATCTGATCCAGTAACTTAGAGATCTGCTCACGCCCGTTCGGTAGGCGACCATCAAAGTTATTATGTTCTGAGCTCTCTAAACTGGTGCGATTATCTAGCATCGCACCATTTTACCAACCCAGCGCTACTATTCAATAAGACATCTAACTTACTATGCGGTTTTGGCTTGATTTAGCTCTGATCCGCTCTTAAAGAGCGTGAAACATGTCTGAGTAAGCGCGGGAAAGCATCCCACC
>Ga0209190_1000386_pt1 | contig 32350 bp, 40 predicted proteins | sample M_140205_XF_Meta_FD_187315 | JGI IMG/M metagenome (GOLD analysis project Ga0209190, IMG submission 187315) | Freshwater microbial communities from Lake Montjoie, Canada to study carbon cycling - M_140205_XF_MetaG (SPAdes) (version 2) | ecosystem: Environmental > Aquatic > Freshwater > Lake...
ATGAAAGCGGCGACCATCGATCGTGTTCGGATCTTCACCAGCGGGAACAGTCAGGCCATCCGCTTGCCCAAAAAGTTCCGCATCCCTGGTCAAACCGCCCACATCAAACGCCAAGGCAGGAGCTTGCTCATCACGCCCGAGGAAGATGCTTGGGAACGGTTCGACCGCGGCATTGCCGGCCTGGCCGGCATGATGAGCGACTTTCAACGCGCGCAACCGGACGCGACCGACCACCGCCGCTCCATTTTCCCGTGACCGCAACCCTGCTCGACACGGACACCACCATCGCCCTGCTTCGCGGCGATGAGACAGTTGCCCGCAAAGCGCGCCAGTACCCGCCCCAGTCACTCGGGATCTCGGCGGTAACTCTTTACGAGTTGCGAGTCGGCGTGGAAAAAAGCAAGGACCCCGCCAAAAATCGGCGATTCCTCGCGGATGCTTTGGCTCCTTTTGCTCTCCTACTCTTTGACGACTCCGCGTCGATGGAGGCCGCAAAGATTCGCGCAGTCCTCGAAAAAAGAGGCGAAGGCATCGGGCCCTACGACACCTTGATAGCCGGACACGCGCTTGCCGCAGGCGCTCGACTCGTCACCGCAAACACCCGGGAATTCGGACGCGTCCCTGGACTCAAGTTGGAGAACTGGATTTCCCGGTAAAAGCAGCGGACCCCGCTGCGCACAAGGCTAAGGGGTCAGTTCTTGTTATTGCTTATCTGGACTTTTCCTGCTTGGATAACCCTCCATGGCCCGGAAAGTTCGCATCGAATACCAAGGCGCCATCTACCATGTGATGAGCCGCGGCAACCGCCGCGAAAAAATTTGCCGCGTGGATCGCGATCGCACCGAATTCCAACGGGCTCTCGCCGGGGTCTGCGCACGCACCGATTGGCAAATCCACGCATGGGTCATCATGCCGAATCATTTTCATCTGCTCGTCGAAACTCCGCGGGCAAATTTGGTTGCGGGAATGAAGTGGTTACTCGGCACTTACACGATGCGATTCAATCGCCGGCACGGGCTCACAGGACACTTGTTCGCCGGACGCTACAGAGCGCTTCCAGTCGATCCCGTCGAGGGCAACTATCTTCGAACGGTCGCCGACTACATTCACCTCAACCCAGCCAAAGCAAAACTGATCGAATCCGAGCAACTCTTGAAAATTTACCCATGGAGCAGTTGGCCATTGTATTTGTCGCCGTCGTCGTCCAGGCCAACTTGGCTCCGCGTCGATCGCGTGATGGGCGAGCACGCAATTTCGCGCGACACCTGTCGCGCGCGGCGGGAGCTTGAAAAGCGTCTGGAACATCGTCGGAAGTGTGCCGACTTTCCCCAAGCGGAATCGGGTTGGTTCTGGGGTGGCCACGAATTTCGTCGCGGCTTGCTGAGGAAAATATCGCAACAGGCCGGGGCCGAGCACTATGGACCGGAGATTAGCGAATCAGCAGCCGACAAGGCCAACCACATCGCTTGTGCTTGTCTGCATCGAATGCATTTGAGCGAGGACCAGCTTGTCTTGCTGCCCAAGAGTGAGCCTCGGAAAGTGGAGATTGCCATGCAACTTAAAGCAGAAACTGAGATGTCCTCCGCGTGGATTGCCCGGCGACTGGCCATGGGCAGCCGTTCCTACGTGGATCACTTGCTGTGGCGCGCGCGCAAAATAAGCATTAACAAGAACTGACCCCCTTGTCCTTCTCAGCCACCCTCGTAACGCGCTGCCTGCATCCTGATGGCTCCTGCTCCGTCCTGCTCCACCCTCCACGCAAAAACACCCGCCCAGTCCTTCTCCTGCGCCTCGAAAACCTAGCCTGATCCCTCCAACAGCTTTGTCAGACTTTGACCGCACACTTTTGTCAGGGTTTGTTTGCAGCGCCACAACAAAATGGCGAGCGCTTGACTTTCAAAGCCCCATCTGGTAAGATGATGAAATTACTTTTCGCATAAACTCCGAGCTAAAGTCCCGGAGGGCAAAAAGAGATTTCCTATCAGCTAACCCTATGAAAAAGACTACCCTCCCCCTCCTTCTCGCCCTAGTTGCGGGAATCACAGCTACCACGTGCACCTCATCGCTACGGGCGCAGACATCCAACTGGGACTTCAACTACAGTGGAAGCATTGTCCAGTGGACGGCACCGCAGACAGGATCCTATCAGATCACTGCCTATGGAGCTCAGGGAGGAGGCGATTGGGGATTCGGAGGCTCTGGTGCCATCATGAGTGGCACCTTTCACCTCAATCAGGGCAATGTATTAAATATTTTAGTGGGAGGGCAAGGTGCTGGGGGGGGGTCGGATTACGTGGGCAACTATTTTGCGCCGTCTGGCGGTGGTGGAAGTTTCGTGGCGGGGGGGTTGGGGGGGCCATCATCGCTCCTCGTGGTTGCAGGAGGGGGAGGTGGTGTGGATCCCTACAATCAGCAAAGTACTGACACCGGAGCGGCGGATGCCTCGACCGGCACCTCGGGCAAGCATGCCACCGGGACTGACAAGAGTAATCAGGAAGGTGCAGGGGGAACTGATGGCAGCGGAGGAACTATCGGGAGTGATTCCGCTAACGACGGAGGTGGCGGTGGTGGTGGTGGATTTAGTGGCAACGGTGGAAGTCATGTCGGGGGAGGTAAAGCTCAAGGTGGCTTCGCCTATTTGAATGGAGGGGCTGGAGGGGCTGGGGGGGGTGCCTTTGGAGTTGCTCCACCAAATGGTGGATTTGGTGGTGGCGGTGGTGGTGGGGCTGAAAGTGGCATTGGTATCGCCACCGCTCCCGGCGGTGGAGGCGGCTACAGCGGTGGAGGTGGAGCTGGTGCCAAGAACCAAGCAAAGGGCCAATCAAAGAGCGCTGGCGGAGGAGGTTCCTATCTCGCCCCGTCGGCCACCGACATCTCGAAGTCGGTGGGGAATGCTGGGTATGGCTTGGTGACGATCGACCTTGTTACCTCAGCCGTGACTCCGACGCTCAGCTTTTGGCAGCCAGGCTTTACGTTTGACTATTCCCCAATGTCACAGTTCAGGTTGAAAGCTTTCTCATCCTCAACGGGCGCCATCACTTTCGCGAGCGGCGATTCATCAATAATCAGCATTGTAGGTGACGTGGCAACCATCAAGGGAGCAGGTCAGACCATAATCACGGCAACAGTGGCGGCCGCGCCGGGCTTCTACAGCCACTCAGACTACGTGCCGGTGACTGTAAAGAAATCGACCCTATGGCTTGGACTCGTCTGTCCATCATCCATCGTCTACTCAAAGGGTAAACCTTTGACCTTGAAAACAAATTTCTTTCCAGCAAATGCCTTGCCCGCTGATGGGCTCGTCGCCTACACAAGCAGTGACCCCAGTGTGATCTCGATTAATGGCAACATAGCCACTGCCTTGAAGAAAGGAATCGTAACGATCACGGCATCGGTGCCGGCTACAGCTAACTATTTCAGCGCTACGGAAACGCGGGTTGTTACCGTCAAATAAAAGCCTAACGCTGGCAGTTTCTTTTCAAACAAGACCCATCTCCCTCATCGGGGATGGGTTTTTTGTTGTCCAGAACTGCTCGTTGCACGGTACCCGACAGCTTCTTCCACCGTAGAGTGGATGGAACTCATTGAGATTGAAGAGTCTCTCAAGGGGGAATGCTGCGGGCTCGGAAATCCAATTTACTGCGAAGCCTCAGAGAATCAAATCGCTACGAATCTACTACGAGAGAATGTGAAAGCTTATCGGAAGCATTCAGAAGGCTGTAGAGGTAGGTGGAATGAGGCTTCGCAGCTCAATGGGTTACACCTTTGTCCAGCGACAATTAAAAATGACCGCAGCGACAATTAGAATTGACCCCGGCGACAATGGCGGGCTGCGGTGTTTGCGGTGCGGTGAGGCCGGGAGATCCGCGGCGGCCTTCTCGGCGGACCTGGCAGCCTTTTTGACGCGATGGCTCTGCCCGTCGAACTCCAGGATGATGGAGTGATGGACGAGACGGTCGATGGCGGCCATGGTGGTCATCTTGTCTTTGAAGATCTGGTCCCACTGCGAGAAGTACAAAAGGGGTCATACAAAAGGGGTCAGTCCTTACATATTGCCACTTCAATATTCCGCATAAGACGCCGCACTTCAGCACGACCCTCCGCGTCCGAGCAATAGCCACTTACCCGGGGCCGCACCCATCTCCAAGCGACGACTGATCCATTCGTTCTGCAGCATTCCGGCGCAAAGATTCGCCTCCGGCGTCTCCAGCAGCAAGTGGTAGTGGTTATTCATCAAGACATACGAATGCACCCGCCAACCCGTCCGCTCACAGGCCTGTCCCAAAGCTTTCAAAAATAGGCGGCGGTCCTCCGCATCCCGGTAAATCACCTCCTCACGATCCTCCCGGTCCATCACGTGGTAAAGCGCCCCGACATACTCCGCTCGAGCCATTCTCGGCATGTTGCCACTGAATAAAACTGGATCCAAATGTCAATATGTAAGGACTGACCCCATTTTACTCGCCGCGTTGATGGAGCAGCGCACCGGCGCGCGTCGGATCCTGCTCGTCGGCCACACGGCAACTCTTTACCGCACCCCGCTTGACAAAAGCAGCTGAGTATAACATGGCCATTGAAACCAAAGTCCGCCGCATCGGGAACTCGCTCGGCATCATTTTGCCCAAAGAAGCCCTTGCGGCACTGAAAGTGCAGGAGGGTGCCAGCCTCTACCTCACGGAGGCACCCGACCAGACTGTCCAGCTGACCGCCGAAAAATCCGACTTTGCCAGGACGATGGAGGTCGCCGAGCGCTGTATGGACCGCTATCGCAACGCGCTGCGTGAGTTGGCCAAGTGAGAGGCGAGCCGGTTTGGATCTCGCGGGAAGCGGTACTGGCCGTCCATGGGCAACTTCTCGTGCGCTTCGGAGGCAGTGCGGGCCTACGCGATGAAAATCTCTTGGGGTTCGCTCTAGCCAAGCCACAGCAGCTGCATGCTTACGGAAGGCCGACGCTCTTCGAGATGGCGGCAGCCTATGCCGTCAGCATCGTGAAAAATCCTCCCTTCATCGACGGCAATAAGCGCACGGGCTTCGTCGCCGCCTACACATTTTTGGGTGTCAACGGCATCAATTTCGCGGCGCCCGAAGAAGAAGCAGTGATTTTCACCCGCGGGCTTGCCGCCAGCGAGATTACCACGGAGGAATACACGCGGTGGTTGGAAAAATCCTCGCGGCCGTGATGAAGCTTCAGCGCCGCACGTCCTCGACGACTTCCTGGATGTAGGTCACGGCGATCAGCGCCGAGTTCACCGTCGTCTGGTCGAGGAGGTGGCGCATGTCGACAAACTCCCCGTTTTCTACGACCAGACGCATCTCGACGTCGATGTCATGGGTGCCCGGGGATGCCGGAGCCTTGCGGAAAAACACGGAGTGGTTATGTAGGACTTCATGCTCCGCCCCTTGGTTGCCCGGGTTGACGTAGAACATACGGCGTAGTCGGTCCTGATCGATGCCGGAACGATCCGCGGTGAGATCCTCGCCCGCCCCGCAGATGAGCGCCGTGGTTCCCTGATTGCGCGGGGTTTTGTCCGATTCAAACCACTCCGCATAATTCGAAGCGTCGGTGATCGGTTTGCCGTTGGCCGGACGATTGGCGACGATCGGGGACTTGGTGATACCCGCACCGAAGGCCTCGTGGATTTCCGCCCGCATGGCTAAGCCGAGCACGCCGCGAAAATCGGGGCGCCGTTTTTTCGCCAGTTCAAAAAGTGCACGGTAGATCTCCCGGATGTTGGCCGGCTTCCCCTCCGCGGACGTAAACTCGACGAACTCGTTGAATCCGCCCCGCAGGCTGGCGTTGAAACCGGTTTGCAGGACGACATCGGTCGACGCCTTCCGCGGGATCATGTAATCTGGAGTGTCGTTGCCGTCAGTCGGCAGGCAAACCATCGCCCCCGCCACCATGATGGCCTCGCCCATCAGAGGCAGATAGTCCTCCGGGCTTCCACCCAGCGCGCCGAGTCCGAGGGAATATTCTGTCTCAAAAAAAGGTTTGCCCACGACCAGATCCGGGCTGATGGCACAACCGAGAACATGGGCGATGTCGCCGAGAATATCGATCGTGCCCGAGGAAACACCGACGCGGTGAAAAACGAATTTCCCGGCTGTCGTGGCGCAACATTCCGAGCAAACAGACGGGTCTTTATCCCGTCGCAAATCGGCCACCGCCTCGTCGGCCGAGGCAAAGACAGCGATCATCCCGGCCAGACCGGACATGTCCAGCACTGCAGCGCAGAAGGGTTGCAGGGCGCAGAGCGCAATGGATCCGCCCGAAGAGGCGGCAGCCTTTTGGATCGTGAGCAGGAAACGCACGCCAGCACTGCTGAGATAAGACAACTCCGCGCAATCGAGAACCAAAGCAGCACCCGGATCGGGCGCGGAAAGATTTTTCTCCGCCTCTTTAGCCCCGAAACCATCAAGGCGGCCGATCAACCGCACAACCGCAACGCCCCGGTCCTTGTGCTGTTCGATCTTCAAGGCTGGATCCGCTTTTTGAGGGTCAGGATATTGCAACCGTCACCACGCGCGTATTCCTGCTCGTCGGTCAGCTTTTTGCAAAAGTGAACCCCGAGCCCCCCGATGGGTCGCTCCTCGGCAGGCAGCGTGGTGTCAGGCGCCTCGCGCAGCAGCGGATTGTATTCCTTGCCCCGGTCGGTGAGGCAGATGGTCATCTCGCCATCCTCGAGGCTCAGATCCACAGTAACCGCATGCTCTCCGGCCGGAACGCCACCATAGTCGATGACATTGGTCACAAGTTCCTCCACGACGATCTGCAGGGAGAAAAGATCCTTGGCCGGCAGCCCAGCTTGCTCGGCAAAATCTTCGGTGAAGCCTTCGAGCTTGGTTAGCTCGTTGCGGTCGGAAACAAAGTCGGCGGATATCTTCACGGAAAGGAGAGTTCCACCAGAGACACGTCGTCGTCAAACTCTGGTTGGCTGTTGATGGCGCGCAACTGGTCCATCACCCACAATGTCGCGCCCTCGCGCGGCGACTTGGCGAGCAGCGCGCGCAGGTCGTCATGGCCCATCATGGTCCCGCCATGCTGCTGGATTTCGTAGGCCCCGTCGCTGAAGACAAAAATCCGCGCGCCCGGCGGGACGAAAGTTTCCTGCGTGGCGAACGCCATGCCCTCGCAGGCACCGATGACCGGGCCCTTCGCCGCGAGGATGGAAGTCGTTCCATCGGGCAACACCATGATGGCCGGAGGATGACCGCCAGCAGCGAACCGCATGCGCCGCGAAGAGTGGTCGTAGATGCCGCTCCATGCAGTGAAAAACATTTCGCCGTGCCGCTCCATGGGGAAGGCCGCGTTGAGCCCGGCCAGCACCGCACCGGGGTCGGTGAAATCGACGCCGGGCAAGGACTCCGCGCGAATCACGTTGAGCACGCTGATCGAGAGCAGAGCCGCCCCCACCCCGTGGCCGCAGACGTCGAGGAGGGAGATGCCGAAGGTTCCTTCCCGGGGGGAGCCGTAGCCGAAGGCGTCACCTCCGAGCGAGGACGATGGCAGGAACTGCCAAGACGCCGCGACCGGGCCATCCTTGATCGGCGGCGGCAGCACGCTCTGCACGTAGGCCGCGGCCTCCGATAGCTCGGCCGCGAGCTTTTCCTGGCTGTCCTTGAGAGCGGCGAACGAGGCCTGCTCGGCATCACGGAGGCGCTTGCGATCGAGCGAGGAGCCAATGCGAGCGCGAAGCAAAACAGGGTTGAAGGGCTTGGGCAAATAATCCTCCGCGCCACGCTCGATGCAGGCGACCACGCTTTCGATCTGGTCGAGCGCGGAGATCATGATGACGGGAATATGCCGCAAGTTTTCGTCGGTCTTGATACGGCGTAACACCTCGCGCCCGTCCATCCCGGGCATCATGATGTCGAGAAGAACGAGATCGAAGGCCTCCAAGTCCAAACGCGCGAGCGCGGCCTCGCCGCTGTGCACCGCGGCGCAGCTATGGCCCTCCTTTTCCAGCCGCCGCTGCAGCACCGTGCAATTCTCCTCTTGGTCGTCGACAATGAGTATTTTCGCGGTCTCGGTGGCCGTAGAGATTAACTCGACCTCAGGTGGGGACGGTCGCCGCGGCGACCGTCCGCTGCCTTCCTTTTCCGTTTTCGCAAGCTCAGCGGTCCTTTCGATCCGCTCCCCCACCAACGCGATCCGGCCCGGCTGGATTTCTTGCGCGATCAACTCGGCCAGTCCTCGCGCGGCGTGTCCGATTTTTTCCAGATCTTCGCGCGTGCGCACATGAGCCTCGCCGCCGAGGTCCTCGGCCACCAGTTCGGAGTAGCCGATGATCTGATTGAGCGGCGTACGCAGATCGTGTCGCAAGGTAGCCACAGCCTCCTCGTCGCCGACGCCGGGATCAGGCATCGGGGAGAAATTTTTGGATTTTTTCGAGCAGGCGCGGCAACTCGATAGGCTTGGTGTCGTAGTCGTCGCAGCCTGCGGCCATAGCCTTTTCCCGATCGCCCGCCATGGCATGCGCGGTGAGCGCAATCACAGGGATCCCCGACATTTCGGCATCGCCCTTGATCGTTTGCGTCGCCGTCCAACCGTCCATCACCGGCAAGCTCATGTCCATGAGGATGATGTCCGGCCTCTCGCGGCGAGCCATGTCGACGCCCTGCTGGCCGTCAACCGCCATAATGACCGTGAATCCCCGGCGCTCGAGGCGCCGCGAGAGCATGTCGCGGTTCATTTCGTTGTCTTCGACGATGAGGATTTTGGGCATGGGTTGGGGTGTAATGAGGCGGGCGGCCGCAGCACCCCTCCTTCCTAGCCCCCCGGGTCCGAACGGGCAATCCCGCAGGCCAATTTGTGCCGCACCGAAAATCCTTGCCGCAGGTGGCGCGATCGCCTCAGATTGTTGGGTATGGAATGCACTTTCGCCTCGGACGGTGATGTCCTTATCGCCTGCCCCGCAGGCCGCATCGACACCAACACCTACAACGACTTCAAAACTGCGCTCAACACCAAGCTCGACGAGACCAAGGCCAAGCACCTGGTCATTGATCTCACCGCGCTGGAATACGTGAGCAGCGCCGGGTTCCGGGAGTTCTTCTTGGCCGGACGCCGCATGGGACGCGACGGCGGCACTCTCTCCGTGTGCAACTTCCAACCGCAGGTGAGGGAACTTTTTGAAATCGCGCAGTTCATGACCGCTTACGCGGTGCACGACACGCGCGAGGCGGCCGTGGCCGAGGCCAAAGGGGCCTGATGGAAATCCATCACCGCTCCGAGAACGGTATTTCCGTACTCGCGCTCAGCGGGCGTCTCAACCAAGCCAGCGCGGATACACTTCATGCCGCCGCGATGGAAGCAGCCGAGGCGGCGGAGAAGGGTCTTATTGTCGACATGGGCGGGGTGGAATTCGTGGCGAGCGTCGGCATCCGCGCGCTCATCCGGCCGTCGCAGTCGATGGCGATGAAGGGCGGGAAGCTAGCCATCGCCAACCTCAACCCTCAGATGAGCGAATTTTTCGGTCTGACCGGGCTCGACCAGATGTTCAGCGTTTACGAGACCGTGGCCGACGCCGCGGCAGGCATCAGGGCTTAGGTTTGCCGGCGGAGGGGGTCGAACCCACACTCCCTTGCGGGAAACGGATTTTGAGTCCGTCGCGTCTGCCAGTTCCGCCACGCCGGCTGAGAAGTCATTTACTATAGAGCAAACCGCGCGCGCGTAAAGCGCGCGGCTTTGGGTGGCGGGATTCTCACAGGGAAGGCCGATGGACATCTCAACGATGCGCACAAGATGGCGATTACTCAGCGACTCACATTTTTTGAGCAACCCACCAACACCACCGACCTGCAAAAGTGATCGGCTGGCTAACCACCCAGGATCCTCACGACCGAAACGCCCTCGCGAAATTTTTACTTCATCGATCCACTCACCCCACTCTTGAGCCATCACAATCTCATGCTTCACCATGTGGGACGCGGGACCGTTTCCCACGACACATAAGCGTTGCCATAACGACAGCCCTGATCATAGGGAACTTTCAGGAGTAAATTCGTGTCCCAATCCTTTGAACCCAGATCAGGTGTCTCCGATCCGCTGCGCCGGATCGCCTTCAGCCATGCCTTCTCTGAGCTTTTGGTTGTGAAGACGGTTCGGGCCTACGCGGACCGGCGCGCTAGGGAGGTTGGCGGTCTGGAGTTGATCCACGGAACCACCCAGAACGGCGATCTGGCGCACCAGTTGCCCGAAGTGTCAGGTTGGATCGACCAAGGGGTTGAGGCGATCGTTGCCATGCCGATCGACGCAGCAGCGCTTCAACCGCTGCTGCAGCGCGCCCAGGCCCAGGGCACCCGGTTTCTCAGTTACGCCTTTCCGCTGAACGGCAGTGATGGTGAGGCGGGGTTCGATGCGGTTCTCTCCGGTCGTTTGTGCGGCGCTGCTGCTGCTGACTTCATCGCCGAGCACTTCCCGGACGGCGGCGCGCAGGCCTTGGTGGGGGCCCTGAAGACGGCGCCCCTTTTTGCCCCGCGATGGCTGGAACCGATCAGTGCCATCGAGGCCGCCGGAGGCCGGATCGTCGCCGTGGGCGAAGGTGCGACAGTCGAAGTTGGCCGAAGCCAGACCGAGGAGGCGCTGCGCGAGCACCCAAACTTGTCGATCGTGATCGGCATCAACGACGAGTTCGCGGTGGGTGCGGCCCAAGCCTTCGAGGCGGCTGGCAAGGATCCATCGCAGTCGTTCATCTGCGGCCAGGACGGCACTCCAGAGGGACTGCGCCAGATCGCGCGGGGGCTTCACTACAAAGGATCGGCGGCGATCCTGTTCGATCAACTCGGCGCCGCCATCGTGGATCAATCCCTCAAAGCCATGGCGGGTCAGCCGGCATCGATCAGCATTCCTTCCGAGTATGTGTCGCTGGCGAATCCCGCGCGCCTGGCTGAACTTCTCACGGCGTTCGACACGATCGCCGCTTGAGCGGTTGTTGTGACGCGCTGTACTCCTGGACCCAAGGGCATGGCCGGGGCTTTGCCGTTTCTGCTTAATACCAACGTCCCCAAGGTTCTGGACTTATGGTCGTCATCACGGGTAGGGCCGGCTGGCCTCACTTGGCCGCTGCTTCTGAATTGTCCATTGTGCGGACGGTCGCCGCGGCGACCGTCCCTACCGCCGATACCAAAAGTCTGACAGCAAAGGCGTGTTGGTATAACTCATCACCTCCCCATGCAGGCCCTCGACCCTTGTGCAAATGATTTTCTATAAGCCGTCGTGTCCGCTCCGGTGCCGCTGGCGAGGTTTCCAGCCGTTATCGTTCAGCTCATTACTGCCCTAGGGGCAGAACAGCCCGGAAGCCAAAGTCGCTCTCCCTTTCATCGCTCACGCTGGTGTCGCCCGGAACGTAATGTATGCGGCTGGCCACGGCGCAGGCGGATGCGAAGCGGTTCCAGCCGCCGCCGCGGAGCACGCGGTGGGATCCCGTAACCGAACCATGAGGGTCAGTCCCACCCGAATACGGCGTCCCATACCAATCCCAGCACCACTCACACACATTCCCCGCCATGCCATAAAGACCGTACGCGTTGGTAGCAAAGGAAGCAACCGGACTGGTGAAGGGGTAGCCGCCCGTGTCCCAAGTCGAATTGAAACCGTTCGGGCCCAAATCGTAGCTAAATTGGTTGGTGTCACCATAGTAGTTCGCTAGGCTCTGCGAGATCTTCTCGCCCCACGGAAACCTCTGGCTGCTCAAGCCGCCCCGCGCCGCCCTCTCCCACTCCGCCTCGGTTGCCAGACGATAACCATTGGCGGACCAGTTCACATTGGCACTGGTGAGATCAATATTTCCCGTCCGGTAGAAATTGGTGCCATTTGTCCAATTATTTGTGGTGATGTAATACGCTGGCGTTTTGCCCTCCTTCTCCGAGCGTGCATTGCACCACTTAACGCTGTCATACCAGCTCACCATCTCCACTGGATATGTCGCCCCTTTGCCCCGACCCGGATTGTCAAACGAATATCCGTTGTTTGTTGCCCAAGTATATACCGTCTGCCATTGAGTATAAGTCACCTCCGTCGCGTCCATGTAAAAGGCCGAGACGGTCGTGTCCACCGGAACGGCATCCGGCTTTCCGTCCAAAGCATCCCCCATCGTAAACGACCCCGCCGGGATATAGACCATGCCGGTCGGGGGAATTGGTGTGGCAGTCGGCGTAGGCGTCGGAGCGGGCGTAATTGTGGGCGATGGCGCAGGAGTTGGCGTCGGCGTGGGCGTGGGCGTCGGCGTGGGCGTCGGCGTGGGTGTGGGTGTGGGTGTGGGTGTGGGTGTGGGCGATGGCGCAGGAGTTGGCGTGGGCGTGGGTGTCGGTGTTGGTGTTGGTGTAGCTGACGAAACCGCCCGATAAAAGGCTTTGCCGGGGGGTGGGTTTGTATCGGTAAACTCACGATTTGTGATCCGGGAAGCGATATTGGACCACGCGCCTTCGGTCAGGGAGGCAGATCGCTGCACATCCATAGGGTCATTACCGGAACCTGGCCAATTGAAGTAGAAGCCGTTGCTGCCCTTCGTCGCTTCAGCATAAGTTGTCACGCTCAGCACAACCAAAAAAACCACGACGAGAATGCAATGTACTGGGGGACGAATGCGCATAATCTCCCAAAAATACCACGTAAACCTCAATCTTCAAGTCGAACTGCCATCCAGTCCGCAACTACAGAGTGCCAGTTGCTGGAGGAAACGGTGGTTAGCAGCTAAACTGCCACCATTCTGCCCTATCCTATCCCATGCCATCCATCCATCCAACCAACCGACCTTGTGCCCATCCTCAAGCAGCTCAACGTGGCGAGCGGGTATCTTGGGCTGGGCATGGCTGGCAGGCGGCGCGCCCATCAGTTTCTTCCGGGCTTGGCTCTGCGGGAAGTTTTGGATTACTTTTCGTATTTGAGTTCAGGGAGCCGAAATGAGCAGCGTCATCGAATACACAATGCACGTGAAGCCTGGCGCATACGAGGCCGTGATGTCGGCTTATGTCGACTTCGCCAATCGCTTTGGCGAGCGCAATCCGTCCGAAGACTTGATCCTTGTTACTGGGAACCCGGTGGCGGGCGTGATTCGGGGCATCGGGGTTTTTTTGTCCGACGAGGAAGCCGCTGATGTGGTCGGCGCCAGTGCGTTTGTTGAGTTCCGCGATAGCGTCGCCGATTTGCTAACCGCGATTCCCGTTCGAGTCGATCTCGACCTGGTGGATGTCTTCGTCAAGTAATCAGAACCGCTTACGGGCAGCGCACGGCACATCGCGGAGACGGCGAAATCCCGCTAGTGTCCTAGTATAACATCATGAACGAGCGGATCTCGCGCAGATCACTCCCTGACATGCAGCTGGAAATGGCAGTCGGAGACGCGCTCGCCAGATATATCCCGGACCTCGCTCGGCTCCGGATGACCGTTTTCCGGGAGTATCCGTATCTTTACGACGGCAGCGAAGCCTATGAGGCCGAGTATCTGCGCACCTACACCGCCTCGGGTGAGGCCATCGCCGTGCTCGCCCGGGACGGGGATGCCATTGTAGGGGCCTCCACGGGAATCCCGCTCGCCGCCGAGACCGAAGCCTTTGTGCGCCCGTTCGAGACGCTGGGTCTGGATCCCGCCACGGTCTTTTACTGCGGTGAATCGGTATTGCTGCCGGCGTGGCGCGGACGCGGAATTTATCGCGCCTTCTTCGAGGAGCGCGAGGCCTACGCCAGAGGGCTGGGCGGCATGTCATGGATCAGCTTCTGCGGCGTGGTCAGGCCGAAGAATCATCCGCTGCGCCCCCCGCACTGGCAGCCACTCGACGCAATATGGCGGCACTTCGGATTCGGGCCGCAGCCAAAGCTCCTAACCAGCTACGCGTGGAAAGACATCGATCAGCCCGGCAGCACCGAACACCCGATGCAATTCTGGCTGAAGTCGCTGTGTTGATACCCACGCCAGGTCTTCGGGCAGAGTTGCTCAGGGTTTTCCACACTCCCAACCAACGAGACAACCGCCTGAAAAGTCTGCGCACCAATACCGGCGACCTTCGATCAAGGCCCAATCTGGAATCACGTCGCCTTGTCGGCGGACTGAAAACTTCTGACCAGCAGCCGCGTCTGGGCAACGAGCAGGTAGCGCTCCAGTCTCATCGCTAGCCCGGGTGAGTCTTGCGCCATGCGCTGCATCGCGGTATCGCTCAATCGCTGCAGCACGCATGGCTGGGTGACACGCATGGTCGCGGGGCGGGATTCCTGGAGGTAAAAGCCGTTGATCCCGATGAAGTCGCCCGCCGCAACCACGGCGACACGCTTGCCGCCGTCATCGGTCTTGCCCGCAAACAGCTGCAGTTCCCCCGACTCCACGTAATACATGTCGGGCGAGGGATCTCCCGCGTACCACAGGACGTGCCCGACCGGGTATTCGATGCGCTCGAGAAAGGGTGCCATGTCGGCAACGAGGGTGTGGACCAGTGCCTGATCCCGGCCTTCCATCTGCGCCAGCGCCTCGGCGGGCGAGTCGCCAGCGCCGCTATGAAGTAGCCGGTTCTCGCACCACTCAAGCGCGCGGTCGAGGTCCGCATGCGTCTGCATTATATTGTCAGAGCCTTGCGCACCGGCACCGTCGGTGGCGAGGTCGAGGCGTCGGCGGATCTCGGGCGCCAGTGCGCTGAAGACAAGCGTAACGCCCGCATCCCGGGTCAGCTTTTGCAGCCGCGAGAAGCTGGCCAGCCCGGCCGCATCAATCCCGTCGACCCGCGCGAAGTCCAGAATGAGGTAACGCGTTCCGCCTGCATCGAGAATTTCGCGGATCTGCGTGACCAGGGCATCGGCTGTCCCGAAGAAAATGTAGCCCTGCAGTCGCAGGATGCGTGTGCAATCTCCCGTCCGCCCCAGCCATTGTTCGGCCGCCTGTGAACGTGACACCACGCTGCGGATCTTCGCGCCCGTGCCGCTGAAACGAATCACGCTGAGGCGGGAATAGCTGACCACGAAGATACCGAGCGAGACGAGCACTCCGCATGCAGCACCCTCGGCAACGCCGAAAAACAGCACAGCCAAGGCGACACCCCAGACCAGAAGGTATTCGATGAGAGTCGTCCGGCGTCGGCTGCCGAACAACGGCTCGACGATGATGGACAGCGCCATGAAGGTGATCAGCCCGCCGAGCATGAACTTCGGCACGGTCGACAGAATCGACTCCCCTAACATCATGACGACGGCGGTAATGGCCGCGCAAGTGAGTGCCGGAACCGGCTTCGGTGTGCCGAGCTTGTAAGACAGCTTCGAACCAATCACACCCTCATAGCCCACGTAGCCGCCCAAGCAGCCCGAGAGGATGTTCGACGCGCCACTGACGCGCAGTGCCTCGTTCACATCCTCCTCCTGCTGGATTGCTGCCACCCGACCTGCTGAACACGCCAGCAGATCCAAAACGTAAACTAGGGCGATCAAGCCGAAGAGCCCCCATTGCTGCAGCAGCACTGACCACTCCACCCGGGCCAGATCGGCCAGATCCAGCGGCGGCCAGAGACGGGCGTTCTCATCGAAGGGCCCGAGGATCCAACCGCGCGTCATCGCCGTCGCGCTGTCGATCCCCGCCAGTTGGATCGCGGCCAAGAAGATTAAAACGGTGGCGACCAAGATACCGGGCAAGAGCAGCGGGTTCTTCCATCTCGTGGTGATGAAAAACAGACCCACGCCATAGGCGACGGCAGGTCCCCATTTGAGCAGCGCACCTTCCCCCCAGAGCGGGCTGAGATGACGGATCGTGACCGTCGACCCGGTGGCGAGGGAAAGAGCAAAGAAAACAAGGAACAATCCCACGCCGGCGAGGAAGCCGTGGAGCACCGCATAGGGAATGAAGCGGATGAGACCGCCCAACTTGAGCCAACCGACGAGGAAAAATACGATTCCCACGACGATGGCGGAGACGGCAATCGCCGCAACAGCCGTCGGCACGAGAGCAGGCCCAACCGGCACAGCGGCCGCGACATAGCCCAGCAACGCGGCCAGAATGGGGACAGACTCCGCGACCTGGCAAACGGCAAAGGCATACCGTGTGTTTCTTCCCAGCGGGACATAAACACCCGCCACAATGCTGCCGAGAAGCAACATTCCGAGGCAGACCGGCACGTGCGGGCTGAGCGTCCCACTGAACAGGAGTGGAGCGACGGCCATCCACCCCGGAATCAAGGAGAGCGCCATGACGGCGCCGACCATCACGCCGTTCATCAACGTGGCGGGATTCGTGGATCCGCCAAGCCTTGCGAGCTGCGGTTCGTCTATTTCTTGCATCGGACGGGGGTGGGTCAGGCAACTATTATCTTAGCCATGATCCCACGGTGCTAGCATCAGAAGAAGAAGATATCTTGCTCAAATCCCTTTTCCATTAGCTGTCGCTTTGGTGTGCCAAGCGAGCATTGACGATTGAAAGCGAAAAGGCTGATGTTGTGAGCGTGTTTTTCATGGTTGTTGGAAGACTGAGTCCAAGTTCAGCCGTGATGAAGCACAACGGAATCCCCACCAAATCCGATGATCCTGCCTCGGGAAGCTAGGCGGTGTTAAGCGAGAGTCCTGCGGTGACAAAACCCGAAACACCCATGAAGAACCGACATAGCGCAGAACAAATCATCCGGATCTTGGGGCTGGATCACTTGCGAGGAAGGTTGGCCAGCGGGTATCGAAAAACGCCTTCGGTGGCGGTGGCGGCGACGAGCATGGTGTCATTAACTTCAAGGTCGTAGATTGTGAGGTCGGGCAGTCCCGTATTGATCGCCGTCCAAGAGTCACCGTTATTTGACGAGTAATACACGCCGGAGCCAAACGAAGCTGCGAAGATGAAGTCGCCATCGGAGGCAAATCCCCGATACGAGCTACTGGGAAGGCCGGTGGTGGCTGCAAGCAGTGTCCAGCTACCACCGTAATTGGTGGACCGGTAAACGCCGGAGCCAATGCCTCCGCCAGCGAACAGGGTCGTGCCTTTGCTCTGGATCGCCCGGATGGGGGTCGTCGTCATGCCGCTGTTCGCAGCGAACCAGTTGGTGCCCAAGCCGGTGCTCTTGTAAACACCGGCGTTCACGGTGCCCACAAACACCGTGGTGTCGATGGAAGTGACGCTGCGTACATCAATGCTCGCCATCCCGGCGGACTGCCAGTTGTCGCCATCGTTCGTGCTGCGAAAAACACCCGTGGGCGTGACGACGAACAAGCAAGGGTCGAGGTAGTGGATGCCGCTGGTGAGCAGGTTACCCAGACCATTAGTTTTCTGAATCCACGTCGCGCCATTGTTCGTGCTGCGATACACACCCTGACTGGTGCAGGTGAAAAGGTATCTGGGGTTCGAGGCAAAACCGCGTGTGGGACCGGTGTTGTCATTGCCGGTGTTGGACGCCTCGAAGCTCGCCGCGCTGTTGCTGGACACATAGACGCCCGTGGCACCACCGGCAAAGGTGGACCCATCTTTGAACATCAAGGCCTGCATGTTTTTGTTCTCCGTACCCGTACTTTGATACCATGCCGGCGTTGGCATTGGCGTCGGGGTCGGGGTTGGTGCAGCCGAAAGAACCGTCCGATAGAAGGCCTTGTCGGCCGGTGGGTTTGTATCGGTAAACTCGCCGCTGGTGATCCCGACAGCGATATTGGACCATCCGACTTCGGCCAGAGACGTAGTTCGTTGCACGTCCGTCGGGACATTAGGGGAAACCGTCCAATTAAAGTAGAAGCCGCTGCTGTCCTTGGTTGTTGCAGCATAAGTTATCGCAGCCAGCACAGCCAACAACACCACCACGAGGATGCAACGTGCTGAATAGAGGTTTCGCACTACTTCAAAAATACCCCTCAAGCCTCAACCAGCAAGACGAACTAACAGGCAATCTGGGCCGAAAGTATGCTGAGTGCTGGCAGCGACCGAGTTAGCATCCAGTCTGCCCAAAATCCACGCCAATCCATCCCGCCGACCGACTTTCTGCCGATCCTCAAGCAGCTCAATGCCTCTGCCGGGTATCTTGGGCCTGAGCATGGCGGCGCAAGCATGGAAAGATCTGGAAGAGTTCGACGCAAAAAACCGCGTTCGCGCTGGGTTTGAAGATGCCACGGTGGAAATCATGATGCGATAGCGACGGCTCCATCCAAAGCGCTGCGCGCCGCAATTGCTTCAAGCTCCGAGATCCGGCCGTCTCGAGCGGGTCTGTTCCAGCGCCCGCTCCCGCCGCCAAGACTCGATGGCCCCGTGGTTTCCTCCAAGCAGCACCTCAGGGACCGGCCAACCCTGGAACACGGCCGGGCGCGTGTAGTGCGGATACTCCAGCAGTCCGTGCGAAAAGGATTCGTCGGCCGCGGACTGCGCATCGCCGAGCACACCGGGCAGCAGGCGCACAACCGCATCGGTGATGACCAGCGCAGCGATCGTGCCGTTGGTCAGAACATAATCGCCGAGGGAAATCTGCTCGTCGACCAGATGGTCGGCCACCCGCTGGTCCACCCCTTCGTAGTGCCCTGAGATCATAATGAGGTGTTTTTCCGCCGAGAGACGGCGCGCCGCGGACTGGTCGAAACGTGCGCCCTGCGCGGAGAGTAAAATGACGCGCGAACCCGGACGACGAAGTTCCTGCAGCGCATTGTAGATGGGCTCGACCTTCAGAAGCATGCCGGCGCCGCCGCCATAGGGAGGTTCGTCGGTCACACGGTGCTTGCCCGGCGCCCAATCGCGGAGGTTACGCAGGCGGATGTCGGCCAAGCCCTTTTCCCGCGCAATCCGCAGCATGCTTTCGCCGAGGATCCCCTCTCCCATCGCCGGGAAAAGCGTAAGAATATCGATTTCCACCGGGTGCAATGCTAACATGCAGGTACAGACAAAACCAGACATCGAATGAACACCCTCCGCCCCTCCATGTTTGCCGGATGCCATGCATCTCTCCTTGCCCTTCTGACTTCCGCCCTTCTCTGGGGCGGTTTTGCGCCCGCTCGCGCTACCATGGTCGAGGAACTTTCCGAGGCTGACCGTGCGAGATTGGAGAAAGGAGATGATGTCCTCATTACCCGCGAGATTGAAGGTGCTGCGTGGCCCGAAGTCAGCATCTACCGCAAAGTCAAAGCCACCCCGCAGGGCGTCACGGAGCTTTTCCTCGACTACGAGCACGCCAATACATTCATCGCGAACCTGAAGTCGGCCGTGGTCGAGAACGAGCCGGATGCCAATACGAAGGATGTGCGCTACACGGTCAAGCTGCCCGTGCTTTTCACCATCAGCTACCTTGTGCGCAACCGTTACGAGAAGACGCCCGAGGGCTACACGGTGCACTGGAATCTTCTCGAGTCGATCTTCGCCAAGTCGGCCGTCGGCCGCCTGCGCGTCGAACCGCACGGCGATCTGGCCGTCATCTGCTACGCCAACCACGTCGAACCCGCGACCAAACTCGTCGCCGGCCTGCGCAGCCTGGCGATCAAGGAGGCCTCGAAAACCGTGGACGCCATCGTCAAGGAGGCCGAACGCCGCCACACTACGGCCGGCTTCGCGCCGGATGCGGCCAAACCTTGATCGGCCCCGGAGTCGAAAACGCGGCCAACCGCAGATTCACCTTGATCGGGCCGCGCGACCAGAAATGATCGCGTGATGAATCTGCGCCTCCTCGCAACCTCAGCAGCGCTCGCCCTCGTCTCTATGTTGCTTCCCGGATGCGCAGGCTCGGAGGAGACGGCCACCACCTCTGCGCCTGCCGTCGGCAAAGACCTCACCGTGGAGATTGTCAGCCTGCCGCGCGGATGCGTGGTGGAGATGAACGGCGAATACCTCGGCGGCACACCGCTCAAAATTTCCGTGCCGGCCACGCCGGATGGTTGCTGGACCGGACCATCCAGCGTCACGCACGTTATCTCGGTATCGACCCCGAACAACCGCTTTGTCGAAACCAAGAAATGGCACGGCGGCGACCGCATCCCGCAGCGGCTTCTCTTCCGCCCGCCCTACAGCCAGCACTAGTCCCGTGCCAACGGACCCCGGCACTTCTTCGCAGACAGCATCACCGCGGAGGAGCCCTCCGGCGACTGATCCCAGCACGCGACAAGCAGCCTCTCGACCAATGATCAAGGCAGACTCTGCGCAGCCATGACCCGCGGAGCTTTCGGCGAACTCAACGCTCGCGAAAGGAAGCTTTTCCAGCGGCTGGATGACCCGCGAAAAATCCAAGATTTTCTCGACCGTTTGCCGGTCAATTTCGAAAAGCACGGCGACACGCACCGCCCGCCGCGCTGCATGCTGCGCGAAGGCAAGGCCCACTGCGTTGAGGGCGCGTTGCTGGCGGCTGCCGCGCTATGGTTTCACGGCAAACCGCCGCTGCTGCTCGATCTGAAAACAAAGCTTTTCGACGACGAGCATGTCGTCGCGCTGTTCAAGGAGAACGGCTACTGGGGCGCCATCTCGAAAACCAACCATGCCGTCGTGCGCTGGCGCGATCCGGTTTACCGCACCGTGCGTGAGTTGGCGTTGTCATACTTCCACGAATACTTCCGCGACCACGACGGGTTGAAGACTCTTGTCTCCTACTCGCGCCCCTTCGATCTGCGCCGCCACGGGCACGCATGGATCACCGCGGAGCAGGATTGGTGGGAACTCGACGACCTCCTCAACGCCACACCGCATTACGCGCTGGTTCCCGCCAAAAACAAACACCACATCCGCCGCGCCACCCCTTTCGAACGCCGCGTGCTCAGCGCGCGGGAGTGGTCCAAAAAAGACCCGCGGACGTAGCCCGTGGATTTCACGGTATTAACTCGGGGTCAGCGAACGACTTCAACCGCGCTAGAAGCACCCACATTGGCGGCGGGTTCGTAGATTGACGCCCATGCTTTCGATTATTAAAATAACAGGCATTGCTCTGTGCGTTCATCAACTTCGCGCCGTAGATGGGCACGAAAGACAACTGGGCACCATGAAAGAGACCACCAAACGTTCCATACTTCGCTGGATTCACCTGGTCTTTGCGCTGCCCCTGCTCGGTTATATTTATGGGCCGCCGTCGGAGACCGTCCAATACCTGCCATATTTTCGATTTTTCTATTTTCCCGCACTTGCCCTCTCCGGACTCTGGATGTGGAAGGGGCATGTCGCTCGCAGACTTCTTCCCGGGAGAAACCAATGACGCCAACATCCAACCAGGCAATGCAGGGAACTCTCACCGACGTAACTCCGGCAGCGCCCTCACCGCGGGACCTGTTTCTGGAAAGCGTGAGCACGCTTATCTTCGCGGACACGGTTGAAGCATTGACCGTTGAAATGACGGCGGATGATTGGAGCGTATTGGGCGAGCACGATCTGTCGGCCTCGCTGGCCAAAAAGGGACACAACGTCTTGCCGGTGACTATCATCGAGGCATGCAGCGGCACATTTAGCGTGGCCTTGCTAAAAAATGATGAAACGCGCTACGTGTCTTCGTTGTTGCCGTGCCGCCTCTCTGTTTATGCAACAAGCACTGGCAAAGTCATTATTTCCCGCATGAACACCGCAGCTATGGCGGCGCAGATGGAGCCTGCTGTGGCCGAAGTCATGGGCAAAGCCGGCGACAGACTAGAGGCAATTGTGTCCAAGGTTCTCAGTAAAAAATAGTCGAAGCCTCCTTGGATGCGGCCGATGACGCTCTATGAGTAGGCCAGATTGTAGCGGGCCTTCCAACTGGCAGCATTTGCCTTGAACCTCTAAGCGGTTCAACTTTTGACTGATCCTGCCATGAAAAACCTGTGGGTTATGGCGAGCCTTGCTCTTGCTGGGGCGAGAGACGTGACTTGCTCTCGGCTAGCAGATGGACTTGCGGCCATCGGCGACGCTGACCACAACCCCGCCCCGTGCACCGCGCCCGCACGGCGACCGCTGATAAACCTAGAAAGCGCTTTGCTAGTTTATGGTTGAGTGCCGGAGCGAGGCGGGGACAGCCGAAGGCAATTGAGATTTTGAAAGCCAACGATTTGTCGAGGCACGGTCGCTGACAATAAAGGTGAGACCATCTTTGCCGTTGTCCATGCTAGAGAACGCAAGATCGCTCATATTCACCGGACTTATATGCTACACTTTCTTTGCGTATTGGTACTGGTTGATTCTTAAACTGCGGCTGTTGTGGGCAAGACGCCCGGAACGTGGGTCGTGGGCTTGAAGGTTAACACCCCTGCGGGGAAGTAATGTCTCAATGGCAAAAGCTGCAGGCAGAGTAACGTTGAGGTTGGTGGGCTTTGCGTTGGGTCTTATCTCCGTCTATTTTCTTGTCCTAAATCGGATACTTTATGCACGGCATGCAATATCCGCCCGGAGGGCCGATACGGCCTGATATCATCAGGCCTACCGGGGTTAACCCCGTCGGAAAATTGGAGAAACCACTTTGGTTTTTCCAATTTTCCCGGTCGGCCGTGCCAAGTCCATTTCCAAAAGGAACTTGGACGCGGCGCCTATTTCACCCGGTGAAATATGCGGGCTAGGCGAGAGACACCGCGTGTGCGATTAGTCGCCAGCTGTCGGGAGAAAACACAGAACCCTCCGGTCAGTCGATCAAGACAACGAACTCCTCAACGGTGAGTCCGCTGGCACGAATCAGGCTGCGCAGAGTGCCCTTGGCTATCTCTTTGTGATCAGGAATGGAAAGCGAAGCAATATGCCCCGGCTTTACCATGATCATATGACTGCCCTTCTGCCGGGCGAATTCCCAACCATTTTTGCCGAACGCGTTGACAACTTCGCGGCCGCTGACGTTGGGCAGCGACGGCATCAGGCCATTACTTCGAGTTCCTCGGTCTCTACCGTGAGCGGCATACCGCGGTCGGCGCGGACCTCAAGGCACGCCGCAATAGCTTCGCGCGCGTTCTCGAGAGCTTCGGCCCGCGTCTTGCCTTGGCTGACGCAACCGGGAATCGCAGGACATTCCACGATCCACACGCCGTCCTCATCCCGGGTGATTGAGGTCACAAATTTCATGCCTCGGAGCATACTCCCGCCGGCCCGCAGCCGCAAACCGGATTCCGCCCTCTGACCTCTGTCCTCTCTTCACTGGCCTCCGTCCTCTGTCTCCTGGTCTGTTGGTTTGCCCTCGGCGCTGCCTCGCGCTTCGGCTGTCTCTTGGTCTCTCGGCCCCTGGCCGGCTTTCCGGGCGAAAGAAGCTGTCTTTTTCAGCTCGCGAGACTGCCAGATGTCAAGATGTGACCCCGCTTCTTTGCTCGCCGTCTGTCTCCTGTCTCCCGACTCCGGCCTTCCGCGGGCGCATGAACCGGCATCAACCGAAACGGCCGGTGACGTAGTCTTCGGTGCGTTTTCCGAGCGGGTCGTTGAAGATGCTCTCGGTGCGGTCGAATTCGAGCACGCGCCCGAGATAGAAGAAGCCGCAGAAGTCGGAGCAGCGCGTGGCCTGCTGCATGTTGTGCGTGACGATGATGATGGTGAAATCCTTTTTCAGCTCTTTGATCAGCTCCTCGATCCGTATCGTGGCGATGGGATCGAGGGCCGAGCAGGGCTCGTCCATGAGGAGCACTTTCGGACGGTTGGCGATGGCGCGGGCGATGCAGAGGCGCTGCATCTGTCCGCCGGACAACCCGAGCGCACTTTCGTGCAGGCGGTCTTTCGCCTCCTCCCACAGCGCGGCGCTGCGCAGGCTGCGCTCGACCGCCTCGTCGAGCACGGCGCGCTCGCGCACGCCGGCGATGCGAAGCCCGTAAACGACGTTTTCGTAGATGGATTTGGCGAAGGGGTTCGATTTTTGGAAGACCATGCCGACGAGGCGGCGCACGGCGATGACTTCGACCGAAGGATCCCAGATACTGCGACCGGCCATCTTGATGTCGCCGGTGTGCCGCACCCCGTCGATCAGCTCGTTCATGCGGTTGAAATTGCGCAGCAGCGTAGTCTTGCCGCAGCCGGACGGTCCGATGAACGCGGTGACCTGACGCTCGGGGATTTCGAGCGTGATGTCCTTGAGCGCCTGTTTCTCTCCGTAGAAAAAATTGAAGTCGCGCACCGTGATGAAGTCCGGACAGCCCGGAAGCTGCGGAACCATGAGAACTTCGTCGGAGCCGCGGGCGGCGGACACGGACTGCGGTTTTTCGGTCACGGGAGGATGGCGATCATGCGTGTCGTTTGCTGCAGGCCAGCTGGTCGGTCACGTCAGTCGCGGTCATTAGAAGAACCAGCACCAGCGACGATGGCCAAGCCATTTCACCCGATACTCGAGGGGCATGGTGGAAAATTGCCGATGAGAACTGAACCTGCAGCCCGCTCCGCCCGAGCTTGGTCTTCACGCTGGCGCTCACCGGCACCACCTCAAGGTTCTGCTCGGCTGAGTTGAGAGCCCGGAGGCCGCGGATCGTCTGCCAAAGACTCGATAGCTTCATCCAGGCGCGACTTGAGTTAGGCGGCGCGGAGCCGCAATAGGAACCTTGCCGCCGATTTCTCGAGCAAGACTGCGTAATTCACGCGGAGTTGCTCTTCGCTGGACAGCTTCTTGTGTTCGTTGAGGGAGATGAACTTGCCCTCGGCCTCCGCTTTGTCGGCCAAGGCATTGTCATCGATGTCCTCGAGAATCTGCATGAGTTCGTGGCGCTCCTCGGAAGTGAGGCGCTCGACCTTCTGCTTCAGTTCAAGAACCGCAGTGCTCATGGCCAGACATTAACCAAGAATTCTGCCGCCGCAAACGCAGATTCAGGCGCCGGGGCCACGGGGAATGGCTGGAGAAATTGCCAATTGTCGAATCATGGCACGGTTTTTTAGACGCAAGGCAAAGCCTAACCCCGCAGGCAGCTTCATGGGTTCATGCTGAAACGGAGTTCCGAAAACATTCCAACATTCCTAGGAATGTTGGAATGTTTTCCGCGGGTGCTGGGAGTGCACAAGACAATCTAAGAGCTGGGGCGCTGAGCGTGCGGCGTCGGGCGGAAACGGACCATCTTTTGGTTTCCACGCCCTCAGCGCTCAACCATAGAGCCTCAACTTCCGTTTCAGGTTTATTCAAGGCTTGTTGCCAGATGCGGATGACTTTCCAGCCCCTGCCCTGGAGTTGGCGGGTGACGTGGCGGTCGCGGGCCATGTTTTCCTCGCGTTTGCGGTCCCAGAATGCGCGGTTAGTTTTCGGCCGGGTGTAGCACTTGGGGGCAATGGTTGCAGCTGCCTCTGCCGCCAGGTGGTGGAATGTCAAATGTCAAGATGTGACCCCACTTCTTCAGATAACATTCCCACATCCATCTTCCCAGCCTTCCACCGAGAACACCTGGGCCTCTGAGCGAAACCCAGCGGTGTGATCTGATTCACTTTATCGTCGACGAGACCCCAGCTGCAGGCCGCCCTGCGGGCCATCCGGCTCTATTGATGTTCGGGCCAGCCAGCATCCCTTTCCATTTCCTCGATCATACGTTGGCGTAGCTCCGGTGATTCAGGGGAGATTCCTTTCTTCAGCTTTGCAAACTGCTCTCGCACGGCATGGCGCTCAGCAGTTGCGTCTTTTCTGAGTTGGTAAGCTCGCTCAATGTCGGCCGCACGATGGGCAATCTCCATGGGATCATCGGTCTCTCGCATCGCGTCTTCCCAATGATCTCTTGTCCTTCGGAAATTAAATGGCGAGTAGGGATTGTTGTGATTCCGCACAATCCACACAGCAATCTTTGCCCATTCCGTCATCGGCCGCCGTTGCAACGCGTTGAATGCCCGAATTACTAGGGATGTTGAACCCGGGTAGGGTAAAAGGCCTGCCTCCTCACATCGAACTAGTCCCTTAGTGAAGTTAAAGGCTTCTGAAAATGGAAGGTCCGTTAGAAAAACAAATCTGTCGTGACGGAGCCCGCCAAGGCTTCGAAAATACTCACGAGGAATGCTGCGGGCACGGCTCAGAGTCGCCCGCTCGTCCGAATCGTCGCAAGCACCGACTTCGATCAAGATCTTCTCATGCTGTGTCATTTTTGCAGCGAACGTCTAGACCCCCATTATTAACGAAACGTCGTATAATTGTGAACATATCTTGCGCAACACGCGCCGCATCCGCCTGCTCTTTTCCAGCGCTTATCCCCACCAGCAACTCTTCGCCACCATGATGATCCGCCTCAACTCAGCCTAAACCCGCAAAGGTGCTGTCCCCGGCACCAAAAAAACAACGGGGCTCGGGGGCGGTGTGCCCAAATCACGCCATCGAAGCAAACAACACGCCAAAATCACCACACCGGAATACCGTCCAAGCGCAAACCGCCAAAATTATCGACCCGTGAAATATCCGGATTAGCTCCTGAAGTTCTTCAATGCTCATTGTTCGGATCGGTGGAAACGTTTCGAGGCCTCCTCGTATTCCTTGGACAAGTCGATGCCAGCGTCGAGTTCCGGTGCAATCTGCTTAAACCCCACATACATCAGGGCCACCAACTGCAGGCCGGTGAACTGACCGGACAGACTCTTGAGAGTGTATTTCGAACTTGGATCGTTGATGTCCAAGCCTCCCCGTCCCAGCATGGCCGCTTCAAAGGCGATGGTTTTGGTTTTTTCAGCGTCACCGGCATCGAGAAGCCTCATGGCCCCGAGACAGGCATCGACCGCATCGTTGTGCGGCGAGGCTCCGGAGTCTTCACGCATGAAAGTTTCCGACAGCTTGGTTCTAAGTGACCGTGCCCTTTCGGCCAGCGCACCGTAAGGATCGATTTCAATGGCCTTCTTGAGCACCGCATCCGCCAGATCATTGCGGTTGAGGGCCAGCAAGCACTGGCCCAGCCCCAGGTGTGAATTGGGATCGTTGGGGAGAAGCTCCGTAGCCTTGGCGAAAAGCGGGAGAGCCTCTTGCGGCGAGTTCTCGGCAACGATGGCGGCGAGATTTCTGAGGGCATATCCGTTGTCAGGCTCAAGCGAGACGGCCCTCCTCAAGCTTTCAAGGGCCTCATCACCGAGTCCCTTGCGTTTTTGGGCCACACCCAGTGCACTCCAGGCATTGGCTCCGGCCTCCCCTGTCTCCACCAAGTCCTCGAGGCAATCTATTGCCTCATCAAAGCGCCCCGTATCGCTCAGCATCATGCCTAGGTTGTAGAGGGCGGCACCATTCCTTGCTTCCCGAGCAATAATGCTTCGCAGGAGTGGTTCAGCCGCCGTGAATTCACCTTGGTTGAGCAAACCAATGGCGTGATCCAGAACAGCGTTGACCGGATTGCTGTCTCCTCCAATCCAAGTGACAGAGACCTTGCCATTGGCAACAGCGATGGCCGTGGATCCTCCTAGCTCACGGAAGCAGTCCTCGTAGTAGGCCCGCACCGTGGAGGCCAAGAGTTCCTTGTCCGCCCTGAGCAGGGCCTCGTCCACGGGAAGCCGGGAGAGGTCAAAATCCTCGAGGGCAATTTCAAAAGAAATTTGGTCGGACTTCATGATCGGCGGTCTGAGGATTCCCACGTGTAGAGCGAGCGCAAGGACAGAAGTTGAGCCCACGCATCAACCGTCTGGACGTGGCTCTGGGACGTTCCTTGCCCTCCCAGATCTTCAGTCAACTCAAGCAGGCGGCCGCCGGTTTTGGAGGCACCAATGCTTTCGTAGGGAACAACAGGAGCTTTTTGACCAGTAAGGCGGCACCAAGCCATGGCCATCGCCGCATTCATTCCCACGTTGGTCTGGAAGACTTCCTCAGGAAGCGTGCTGCGAAAGCTGGGGGCCAGAATCGAAGAAAGACGCCGAAGGTAGGCATCTTGGAGAGAACTCTGCAGCCCGTGAAGAGACGGGGCCTCGGCAAAGATTCGACCTGTCACCACAATTTCAAGAGGCAGTGAAAACAACTGATTCACGAGCCCTCGCAGATAGAGCGACCCGATATGAGCACTTTTGGCGGGATCCAAAAGCTTAAGCGGTTTGGCCTTGGACCACTTCTCCAGTCGGTGGTTGGCCTTTTCCGCCTGCAAGGATACGCCCCAGACAGAGGAAGGGTCAGACCAGGTGACCTGCATCATGGCGCATTGGGCTGCCACGATGTAATCCGCCTGAGCACGGTAGTCTGCGTTGACTTCGATCAAATGGACCGGCGCTTCAGGACGTGCTGAGACCATTCGTGCATGGTCGGAGAGCCCATCGGACACCTCCACGGAAACCGGATAGCCGGTTGTTCGATGCACCTCTTCCATCAGGTTCTTCGTGTAGGGATCCATGCTGGATTAACGCAGCTAGAGCGTACCAATTTCCAAGCATCCGGCCAGAAAACCCGGAGGTCATGACTCACATTTCCCTAGATAAACCGGGAATCCGGGGGTAAGGGTCGAGCGTGAGAAAGGTGTTTCCGCTCTACAGGAACAAGCACTACGGCCCGGATCATCACCTCTGGGATAACAATGGTACCTTTTGGGCGCATTACAGCGTCACCAGGGTTCGTGGACGCAGCAAACGGCTACGCGTTTCTCTCTGCACGAAAAGTCGGAAAGTCGCTCGTCAGCGAAGGAATCAATTGCTCAAGACCAAGCCGGACAAGATAAAGGCCCTGGTCGAGCGGTGGCGCAGTTACTGAAAGTTTTTTGGCCTAGGACAGCGGATGTACTACCCCATTTGCTGAAGTGGGGGCGTGAACACAAATAGTCCGAACCCCGACCACAACATCTGGAACAACAGCCGAGTCCGCGAGACGGGTCGCCCTAGCGACCAACTGATACGGCACCTGGTGGTGCCACTACACGATCCACGAGTCCAACAAGACGGCACGCCGCGTGCGGGTGTCCTTGGAGACGAAGGACATCGATGAGGCCCGCCGCAGGCGGGATACCATCATCAAGGCAACGCCGAACGTGAGCACCAAAGTCCCGTGGCCGCGTATGTCGCGAGGTCAGGCTATGTCCGATGTAGTCCCTGACATTTGCCAGACTCGATCGGCCACGAGGCCGCATAAACACTGGCAGGAAGCTATGACGCGAAAACCGCTTTTGCGCCTCCTCGGGTCGTGGTAAGTTTTCCCCAGCATCAGGAACGTCCTGCCGTAAAAGGCAGGGCTGCCAACCGGGGAGGAGATCCCACGGTGGCTGATGCGGGAGAGCGAGTCTCACCCGTGTCGATGTGCTGGTTGATCGGATCAACCGGAACGTAAATCTCCCCTGGTGCGTTGATCCAACGCACATGAAAAACAACCAATTCACCGCCCGTGCGGTTCTAACCCAAGGTTCGTCGCTCTCGCTCAGAACCGATGGCAGTAACCCCAACCACCACCTCTGGTGGAACAATGGGAGCTGGTGGCTCAATGCCACAGTTCACCGCCCCGACTACACCAAGGAGCGGCTCCGTCACCCCCTGAAAACCAAAGACCTTCACCTAGCAAGGAGGAGAAGAGATCAGGTGTTTTCCGATCTCCACACTCTAAAGGAGGCGGCATGAAGGTCTACCCCCGCATCGACTACAACCAGCGCCCCTCGTCCTACTGGAACGATGAGACGCTGGAGCAAGCCATCCTCAAGAACATCAAGGGCGACTTCCGGCGTGAGGAGATCCGAAAGGCTCTCGCCGCTGGAAACATGGAGGCCATCCCGGAGGAAATCCTCAAGGAGGCTTTGTCCGAGAACGTCCGCTCGTTCACGAGCAGGCAGGAAATGCGCCGGGCCGAAAGACTGAGAAGCGCCCACGGTCGGTGTCGGTCGGGCGCGAAGCGGTCAAGGAACAGACACATCCTTATCTTCAGCGGCAATACAGGAATCAGGATGGAGAAATGTTCTGCCAAGTCTGCAAAGCAGTAATGCCCTTCAAACTGGAGGACGGCAGCTTCTATTTTGAGAAGGTCGAGTTCCTGCCTGAGTTGAAGAACCATCATCACCAGAACTACCTCGCACTTTGCCCGAATCACGCAGCGATGTTTCAACACGCGAACGGTTGCAAGGCTTTGATGCGGTCAATGTTTCTCGACCTCACGAAAACTGAACATCTTGAACTTAAGATCGTTCTTGCCCGGAAGGACACTACGATAAAATTCACAAAAACCCACATCGCTGATATCATGGCTGTCATCAAGGCGGATGAATCACCGAAAGCATCGGCTAGCCGCTAGATGACATGAGGGAACCGAGACGCGCAAAGTCTCCAGCGTCAGATCTCTGGGCAAAATGATGGGAAACCGTCGATGCGTTTGAGCCTTTACCGATCGGCTCCGTTTTCCTAGGCGCCTAGCCTCTGGTTGTGGACAGAACGCTCCAGGTTGTCGTATTTGCTGCGCAGTGAATCCGCAATTCCTCCAACAGCGATACGGCTTCTTCACAGGACGACGATGCAGATACACTTACTCGCACAGCACTACGAGCAGTGCCGTACGACACCGATATGGCGCGCAACGTTTTCGACAGATCAATCGCGCCAGACGAGCAAGCTGCCCCCCGTGGTGATAAACTTTGCCCAACCGCCGAACAAATTTGCTGAAGCGCCAATGAATTTTGGCGACACGCCGATGAATCTTGCCCGCACGCCAGTGAATTTCATCCGGCCGCCGAGCACAAATCTCGGTCGCCCGAGTTGCGCAGGAGACCTTTCTCTCCCCCACCCTCACCAACCGGATGAGGTCTCCAGCAGTTCCTCGGATTTCAGATGCTCGAGGAGCTTGGACATTTCGTTGTCCGGAGAGGCAGCTTTAGGCTGAAAGCATAGAGCAATGCCTGACCCCTTTCGATCTGGCCTCGAATACGGCCCATCTGTCCGCGGACAATTTTCTCAGGCCGGTATCGCCTTGAGCAGAGCGTCGCGGGCATCGACGTAGTAGTTGATGGTGATTTTGGCGGCGAGGTCGTCGGGCAAGTCGTTCAGTTGGCGGCGACTGCCGATCGGCATAAGCACGTGGGTGGCGCCTTTTTCGATCGCGATTTCGGCAACGGTCACTGGATTGAAGATTGGCTCGATTGAGCCTCCCAGGTTTAAACCACCGACAACCACCAGCCCACCTTGCAGGCTCTTTTGTAAAAGCGAAGAGCACAGACCAAGCAGCACTCCAACCCCAGCGCCGGAGCCCGACTTCGCAGCGTCAAAAGCGCGCAACTGCACCGAGAACTCGTGCTGGCGAGGATCGCGATCGCCGACGAGTTCCTTGCCTCTGGTGTAAAGATTCTGCTCAGCACATCGGACACTCTCTTTGAAAGGTGGCGGCGTCGGATGATTCAGAATCCGCACCCCGCTCCCGGGCCCCTCTGTAACATCGACGCGATAAAGACCTGGACTTTCCTCCGGCGCGCCCGCCGAGATAACCCAGACTTGCCCCGGCGGCAGAGGATCGGTCCCGATACTGTCTTCCCGATACAATTCCGGAGTCGCGACAAACTTCTCTATGCCTTCCTCGCCCACCGTATAGCTGAAGTGCGTGTTTCGGAATTCGGCAGATCCGATACGCTTCTGCTGTTCCTTGACCCGACGACGACACTCCAAAGCTAGTCGCGCTGCCCACTCGATAGCATCGTCGGGGATCTCGGCGTTTTCATCCGGGAACATAAGCTTGAGAAGCCCGCTCATCGTCTTCTGCACCGCATTCGTGTCACGTCCGCTGAGCGCACCGCCAAAATGGATGCGACCTTGCAGCTTTTGCACCCGCGACTGAACACGGAGGTGATTCCAACAAGAGGAAAGGAAGTCGCTAACCAGACCGAAATGCTCAGTCAGTTGCTCCTTACTGACTTTGGGAATGTCCCAACCCGGGAAGTAAGCGTGAATGCGGTCCATGAATGCAGTATCGTCCCGCATCTCAGGCGGCATAGGACCTAGCAGGTGCCCAACTCTTTGCTGGTGGGCAACATCCACATCGAAGTTGCCAACCATGATAACACCTCCAAAGCCACGAATGCTTTCCTTGCCGCGACTGAATTCTCCGGACTCCATGTAGCCTTTCATGATGTTCACACCATCTTTTTGGTCGAAGGAAATGCCTGAGACTTCGTCGAAACAGACCACGTCGTATTGGCAGACGAGCCCGCGTTGCCCGTTGCTATTGTTCACAAACATCCGAGCCACGGAGGCCTTCCCGCCAGAGACCAGGTGGGCATAGGGCGAGACTTGCTGGAAAAGATGGCTTTTGCCCGTGCCGCGAGGTCCAAGCTCGACCGCGTTGTAGTTATTCTCAAGAAACGGAACCATGCGCAGCAACATGATGTCTCGTGTGCGCTCAGGGACTGATGAAGGCTCGATGCCGATACTGCGGATGAGAAAGTTGCGCCACTCGTCGAAGGTGAACAGCGCACGCCCTTTGGCCAGGGTGTCTAAAACATCGCGCCGGGACAGCTGGATTTCCCGAAGGGATTCCACCCCGAAGGGCTTCCCGTTCTTCTCCTCAGCGATTGTTGGGTCGTAGGTCAGCTCGATCTCCGCGTAAAACCCACCAGTGAGCATGCGCTCGTGATCGCGCACAAGTCTCTCAGAGATACGAACATCGTTGAGACGCACGCTCGGCAACTCGGCTAGGAAGCAATCTTTCTTGG
>Ga0209190_1000387_pt1 | contig 32283 bp, 51 predicted proteins | sample M_140205_XF_Meta_FD_187315 | JGI IMG/M metagenome (GOLD analysis project Ga0209190, IMG submission 187315) | Freshwater microbial communities from Lake Montjoie, Canada to study carbon cycling - M_140205_XF_MetaG (SPAdes) (version 2) | ecosystem: Environmental > Aquatic > Freshwater > Lake...
ATCTTTTTCAATGTTATGTATTTTTATCTCGCTAGCTTGGTGCGTAAGGTCTACTTTATTCCTAAGTTCAACGACCTCTTTTTGCATCTGTTTATGTTCGCTTATCACATACTTTAAAAAGTACGAAATTATAGCAATCAAGCCAGTTAAAATATAGTTATACATTTCCATTTTCATTTAATTGTCAATTGTGATAAAACACTTATAACCGACCCCGTAGCTATTAAGTAACCTCCAAGTACAGCCATGCCAAAAGGGGGAGCGATAAATACCACTCCCAAACTCCCAGCAACTATCCCTAACTTCTGAACTTTAAGCCAAAAAGCAGGCGTTGGTGCGTTCCAACGATTAATTAAACGCTTCATGTATAATTGGATTATGGTCAATTTCTTCTAAAGTGTGTATCCATTCAACAACACCCTCATGAGTACATCCGTTAACCTCTTCATTTGAGATAAACCAATTGCCATTTGCATCTAAAGTTGGATTGAAATATTGAACACCGTCAAATGTTTGACCGATTAATAAGTCTTTTTGCTCTGTTGTTAATTGTCTTACTTTCATTATACTTGTCTATTTAAAGTTGTGTTGTATGCTTGCACCGCTGTGTAGAATGCGGACGCTTCTCCATCTGTTAAACCATCTCCGATTGACGCAAATGCTGATTGTCTTATAGAAAAATTAGCAAGAACCCCATTGTTTGACAAAGCCGCAAATGGCAAAGGATTCGTTGATAATCCTGTTGAGGCTATGTTAAATGCTGTTTTAGTGTTATTAACAAATATAGCTTCGCTATTGCTAGCAATTCTATTTACCATAAAAAAAACATTTGCGGAGGTCATCACTTTTTCACTTTCGGGATTTCCTGCATTTCTGTTAACTCTAACATAGGCCTTTCCATCTATATACTTTATATAACCATACAAAGAAGCCGCTGGCGTTATTTGATAAGTCCCAAACTCTATACCACTTGACCCTCCATCTGTTCTTGAATAATATGAAATGTGAGTGCTATCCTGCAATAATGAAGTTGATGGTGTTAGTTTAGTATCAGCATAAGAAGTTGTACCATTTGGTTGATAACCATTTGCGCTATGTGTACCACCTCCTAAGAAATCCAAATAAAACGCTGCATTTACTGTTCTGGGGTCTTTTAAATTGAACCTATGTGAAGCCGCTGTACCTCCAACAAATGGATAAAGAGCTTTCATTTTCGTCCAAATATTTGCAGTTTTCAAATCAGTTACCAAAGTGTTAACTGCTGTTTTTTGAGTGGTGTCGGTAATTGCAGCTGCTGTAATAAATGCTTGTGCGTCTGTATCGTATGAAACGCCCCCAGCACTACTTATTATTCCATGTGTAGATAATATCATTTGATTATAGTTATTTGTAAATTAGCGCCATCTAACAACGTGTCGGCATTTACGCCTAAATAAGTTGTTGTGTAAAATGTTAAAACAGTTGTTGAGTTTACAAACGCCCCCAAAGTAGCCCCACCACCGCTACCGCCATGTGAAATAGAAATAAATGTCTTGTTATTGGTAAACAAAGCACTATTAGCCGTTAATTCATATATACCTGTTGATACCCTAGCAAAGGTAAATGTTTGTGTAACCTCCCCTACATAAGAATAGTTAACCGTTGGTGCATTAGTACCTACTTGGCTAATGTTAAATATAACAGTTTTAAATGGTCGTACATTTGCACCCGTGACATACTTAGAGTCATAAGTTGCACCGTTATAGTCACTTATTAGCAATAAGTCGGAGTCTTCAATCTGTGCGCCTTTCGCTGGAAAATCACTTACTTTGAGCATTTAAATATATTTCAAGTTTAACAATATTGTCGCTTTTAATTTTATATTTTTTTTTCATAAGTACCAATTAGTTAAAAAATTATTACTTTGAGGGTATTGGTCTCCTTGCGTATTTGTGTTGTACTCAGGGAATAAATTTTGATTAATACAAATATAATCTAAAAACCTTTGAGCGTAACTTTCCGCTATTCTTTTTTCTTTTTCTATCAAATAATCCACTTCCTCTTTACTTACTATCTCAGCATTCTCAGAACTATGCTTATATATGCCTTTATTAGAGATTGTATAAGCACAAAAGGGTAGATACTCAACCATTGTAAAATGTATCAACATAGGCTTTAAATACGTAGATACAAGTGTTATATAATTACCACTTAACGCACTGTTTTGTATGTCTGTTTTTATCTTATTTAATAGCTTGCTCCCCGTATACTGTTGTATCCATATCTGTTGAGCTATCAAAACAAATTGAATAACTTTATCTACGTCCGTATTAGCATTTAGTGACGTATATTCCTGTAAGTCTTTTTTCGATATTAATAGTGCCTCTGCCATGTCTTTATTTATTTAGGTAAAAATCCTTTATTAGGCATATCAATCGGACGTGTATAAACTCGCTTGTCGTTTGTTGGTGCTACCTCCCCCGCTTTACGTGTTTGTGCTGGCGTAAATTTCTTAGCTAATGGATTGTTTACGTCCGATTTTCTTAAATACGTTTCTCGCATCCACTTATGGTGACAAGCCCCACCGCCTTTGTATAGAAAAATATCGTAGGTTGTAGCTCCTCGTGGACCAAAACCACCTATTGACCCATCTTGTCTTGTACTTGTTTCGTTAACTATTTGAGAGTTCATTTTGACAATATCCTCTTTTCGATACACTTTATTAGCTGTTATCATTTTGCTACAAAACAAACGAGACTTATCAGTTATCTCTCCCACGTATCTATATCGATGTTTAAAAATCTCTCCGTCTTGTTTACTTTTTGAATTCGGTATTGCTGTACCTTGGCTAACAAATTTAACTATCTTAGACAACGTTGTAGGTGTGTTTAAGTCCTTTATTTGCTTGTCTAATGTTTCTTCTAACTCATAGTTAACCTCGTGACTATCTATAAGCACCCACTCTTCTAAATCAATATCCTCCCCATATTTTGCAACGTCCAATTCATCTTGTTTAGCCATTTCAACAACAGGCTTAACCTCCTCGCCGTCTGTAAATGGTTGCAAACTTTTAAATTTCAAACTTAAATTAATGCCATTAAATAACATAATCTTTTTAATCATATTAATAACAGCGTCTTGTTTTGGCTTTATAACCATATTGTCAAACAACACACTCCCCGTTTTCATTTCATCTGCATTTGAGCTAAAACCCGTTGCTGAAGAAACACCAAAAAGCAAAGGTGTAGTCACGTTGTGCGCTCTTAAAATCTTAGCTGTACATTCGTCACTTAGATACTGATAATGGTCCGGTGCGTCGTTTAAAGGGACTGAGTCAATAGTTGTCTTAGTAGCCTCACTTTCATTAAATGAGATAACAATTTTTTTGCCTGTTGACCCCGTTAATTTTTGAATAACCGAGTTACTAATCTCGTCTTTTTGTTCATCTGTTGGTGTGCCATTGTTAAAGTTTACAATAGTTGTAGGTGCGAAGGAATTACTAACCTCATTGATTAGATACTCTGCAATTTTCTCTTCTAGTAAAGCATAGTCAATCCCACCTTGGTAATCAACGGCGGAAAAATACTTCATGCCTGCCGTATATGGTGCGTAACATAGTATCTCAATTTCTTTTTTTGAAGTTCCAAAATAATCAATCCTTTGAGGCACATACTTACGAGGATCACTCCAATTGTCTGAGTAGTAGTAAGCTTCAATCTCTCCGTAGTTATTGCATTTCTCAGGTCTTAATAATTGAATAGGTGTATGGTATGCCCTTAATATAGACTTGTGAGACTTGTCGTAATGGACTTGTACGGCACATTGACCTAACATATATAAGTCAAAGATAACACGCTTTAAATCCTCCCCGTCAATTATAGATAAAAATTGAGCATAGTCGTTAGGCTTTATTGAAGCGTTGGTTGCAGTCAATCCTTTGCCATAAATTAACCTACAAATATTATTAATAACCGCGTTGTTGGTTGCACTATTGGAATATCTATCTATTAAGAACTTATAATAGTTATTATCCTCTCCATACTCAACCCAGGCATCACGATTTGTTTCTACAATTACGGGAGCTGTATAGGATGAAAGTTGTACGATATTGTTATTCATATATTATATATTCGTTTGTTACATTATAACTAATGTAGTCGTTTGAAGTGTAAGTTGCTAATGTTTGGTCGGTGCAAAATACACGACCGTAAAACCTTAAATCATTGATATTGTTTTTGCAAACCTTAACAGAATAAGTACGCCCCTCTTTTAATGCAAAAATACCACTTGCAGTATCGTAATATTCTCCTGAAGTATAGGTAACTATATTGACGTTTGTTGAGATATTTGTTTGTTCATCCGTCACTATGATTAAATTGCAGTTCCCCGTTCCTTTTCTTGGAATAAATTTAACATTTTGTGAAGTTATAATTGTCTTTAACACGATCATACTAATATAATTAAAATAAGGCAGTTTTGTTGCATAAAAAAAGAGGGCTATTAGACCCTCTCTTAGTTTTATTGGTATTATTGTTATGAAGCAACTACCGAAGCACCTGTAAAAGTATCTGATACAATTGTAGCAGCAGAAGCAACGTCTGTAAAGTTAGCAGGTAATGACTCTTCCGCTGTGAACGTCAAAGAATAACCGTTAAAGTCTCCTAATGCACCACCGTTTGATATAGTACCACCCGTTAAATCACAACCTCTGTATAGTCCCATAATAAAGAACTGCCCGTTATTGTTCTCAACAACGATGTGAGGTCTTGCATAAGCTAAAAGTTTAACCTCTTTTGTCGTAGTAGCATCTTGTTTTTTCAACTTAATGTTCAATACTTGCTGAAAAAAAGTAGTTCCCATCTCTCTATTAGAGACAATTGTTTGTTCAAATGTATTGTCGTTTCCTTTTAATTCGTATTTGTAAAGGTAATCAACGTTTGTGATTGCTGTAATTAAGTCGTTTGTCATTGTAACATCAGCTGGCAAAATTTGAAAGTCGATAAAGAACACCGATTTTAAACCCCCAACTGTATCCTTACATGACTCTGCACGACCTTTAGTAAGTAAACAAGGCATATATATATAGTTTAAAAAAGAGGGCTTATACACCCTCTCTTAGTTTATAATTAGTTAACTGAATTTGTAATTCCGTAAGTAACGATATCTGTGATTGAATGGTAATTAACCGCCATACCTGCTCTTAAAATGAAACGTACATTTTGTGAACCGTCCATAGGTGCCATGTCAATTAAAGACACTTCATTAAAATTATTGAGCAAACCGCAACCAAAAAACAAGTTATCTGTAGTAGTAGCGATAATTTTGTTTGAAGCTAAACCATTCGCAACAAAGATTTCAATTCCGTCAAAAGTAAGACTTCCGTTGTTGTACCAAGTTGTTCCTTTATCATCAACACCTGAATTTGATGTAGCAGCAACTGAGAACCCACCCAAAGCTCTTACATAAGCCTTAGCAACGTTTAAAGGAACGTAGATTTTCAAGTCTGGCTTACCATATAGTGCGTTAGGAATAGCATCAACTACTTTGCCTAATTCAGTTACAACGTTAGCCGCTGTGATTGAAGTACCTGCGACTTCGTTAGCCGCTGGAAGTGCTGCATCTAATGCTACTAATTTAGTAAGTCCTGCAATTTGTCCTGTCGTTGCGTTTGTACCTTCCCAAATAGTTGACTCTACAGACTCCGCAACTTTCTCAATTACGTAAGCTAATAGGTAATCTTGAAAAGACTTAGCTAAAACTTTGTTTGCTGAAAAGCCCATTTCTTCAGATTGCCATGAAGTGATGAAGTCTTTTTTACAAAGTTGTAAATTAACTTGAAAGTTCTCTAAGATCAATTGTCTTTCAGTTAACGTTACTGTTGAAGTTGCGTTGAAGTCGCAAGTTTCGTCTGCTAATAAACCATCCGTAGACAATTTAAACATAGTTGTTTTGTACGCGATATTCGGCACAATAGTTAAACCACCTTTAGAAAGTGTGTTACCGCTTAATAACGCAGCCTTTACCCATAGTTTGGAATCTTGACCAGCGTATGAAGTAGTTAATGAAGTTGAAGTTGCCATTTTTATTTATTTATTTGTTTATTTGTATACTTGTTCTAAAATCGAATCTCTCAACGATTTATTTTTATTCGGTGCTAAATCGAAATGAGTCGTTTCTTTGACGTTCTCAGGGTTAAATTGAATGGGCTTTATATTAGCTCCTAATTCAACAACCGCCTCTTCGATTTTCTCAAAATGCTGTTCCGTAATTGATACTACTTTTTTAGGTTGTTTTGCCTCTACTGTAGGAGCTACTTCCGCCTCTACTGGCATTTCTTCCTCTGCTGTTGCTCCAACTGTATCAGGCATAACAATACGAGCTATGACACCCTGTTCTTCTACTATTAGAACACGTCCATCCTCTAGTTTGTATTCACCAACTTCTAATGGCACACTTTCAGCATCAGGGACTAATATAACAACACTTTCGCCCTCTACGAAGTTATCCGCTTCAATAGTTGTGTTCCCGTCCTCTAGTTTTTGTTCTTCTAATTCTACACCTGCTAAATCAACAAGGAAGTTTTTAATTTTCTTAAGTAATGTTTCGTCTTTTTTCATATTTATATGTATTTTATTGCTTGTGCGTTTTTCAGATTTGAATTGTCAATTTTTATATGTTCAGAATTTAAATCCATTATTTTTTTTAACTCTGCTGCTTTATCTGTAACTCCCAAATCCGTTAATTGTTTTAAAATTGGTGCTATATCATTGTTTAATCTCGTAAAAAAAGACATTCTTGTATCAATAGCTAATTTTATTTTATTCAATTCGTCAGTATAATTATATTTTTGTATAATTTCCATTCTTCGTTTTACTAAGTCTTCTATTGCTCCTAATTGTACATCCATAGAGCTAAGCTCTACTTTGTATACGTCTTTTAAAATGTCGTCTCTCATATTTGTTTTTATTTATATTTATATTTTTCTATTATTTATTAGATTAATTAATTACCCGTTTGTTGTATTTTTAACCACTTGAGCGCTCGTATTAACAACATTGGACGTACTTTGTCCTATTGTAGCTCCTACGCCTTGAGCTTGTCCGTCACAACATTCTTTTGAATACGTGCCATCTTTACACTGACATCCTTTTTTTCCTCCTTTTTTCATAACATTCATCTTATATGTAGTTATTTATAATCGTTTCTTGAGCTGTTATTTCTGCTGTAACATTCGCATTCAACACCTCGTTACCTATTTTAATTACATTTAAATAGCTACTCTCTACATACGTGTAAGCCCCTCTAATTTCTTGATATACTGTTATCATGACACACAATTTATTGTTAATTGGCTAATATCAAAACTACACGCATTTGAAGACGCTCCCGACGTTCTAACCGCTTGCATGGTTATTGGAGTCGTGTCACTTGGTAAATTAGTTGTGATTGACCCCTCAACTGTTACGTTGTTTTCTAAGGAAGTAACCTTATAAAAAACAGTCATTGAATTAAACGGATTGTAAAGTTCAAACACAAAAAAATCTGTTGCTGCGCTCCCCGTTCTGTTGGCTAAAAAATTAGCTCCTAAGTCTATCTTTGTAGCCGTTCCCGTTGCATCGTTATGGAATATTTGTAGATTAGTATCCAAAGCATCCGAACCTATACCAATTATATTTGTCAAACTATCAACTAGAACAGTAGACGAAATGCCCAGCAAAGTTGTTACCGAAGTCATTCCGTAAAATTGTCTTGCTCCTGTATTTAAAGCTGTATCTGAAATTCCAAAAGCAACTCCAAACCTCCACCCCATATTGATAAGGTTAAAAGCACTTGTTGACCTATAACCACAAACCCCGTTAGCCGCTGGAGTTGAAACACCTATCTTTAATCGTGTTTTTTTTGTTTGTATAGAAGTAGTTGCCACCGCCACCGCTGTAGCCGTACCTTGCAGAGTACCCGTTGCGATATTTTCAGCAAAGACCGTTGTTGAGTTGTGTTGCGCTCGGTAGCCTCTTTGTATCTCTGAGCTTGCAACAGTCCAATATCCAGTCGAAACAAGTTTAGCGTCTATTTGATTTTCAACCGCCTGTGTTGTTGGGTACTTAGTGTTGTTTAAAGTTGTAAAATTTGTAGCCTTATTAGCTAATAATTCAAAGTCTGCTACATCGTATATAATTTCTTTTATAGCACTTGAAGTCCTTGTATATATTTTGCCATTTGTTGTGTTCATGTAGAACTCCCCAATATATAAATCGGTACTTAACCAAGTCCCATCTGTGTGGTCGCTACTTGCTGGAATAGTTGCTATTCCAACACCCTTTTTAATTATTATACGCCTTGTTTGACTAGACATTATTAATTGTTTTTGAATGAATACTAACGCCGTTTATACCGCCTATTAATGAAGGCACGTCCTCATCTATATTATTAACACCTCCATACAATATACTAGCCCCTATCTCTAAAAAATTAGCAAAATCTTCTACTGTTATTTTTTTAGAAATAATAGAAGTTGTAGGTTGTATAAATAAAGCATCAGCATTTAATGGCTCTATAACCTCGGTGTGTCTAACATGAGAAGGAGTTAATGACATTATACGGCTAAATTACCTGAAACATAAGCTTCTGTTGCACTAATAAATATAATAGTAGCAATTGAATACTGAGTGTTGATTTTCAATTTACCCCCGTCACTTCTTAATGTTACCCCTGTTCCTGCTGTGATTGTAGTTTGACCTGCTCCATATTGAGAAATAACAATTTGATTGCCTGCACTAAATAAACTTGCATTTACAGTTAACGTGTTTGCAGTAGCTACGTTCATTTCAATTACTTTGCCATTGTCCCCTGCTACTAAGGTATAAGAGGCTGTCTTACGGTCTAATGTAACATTAAGTGGTGATTTAGCATTTAACTGAGTTTGAACACTTGACGTTGCACCCTTCACATAACTAAGTTCTGTGATGTTTGGATACGTTGCAATTGGTAAACTTTTTAAGTTTTTACTTGCATCTAAATAAACTAAAGTGTCTGCTGTCTCAGAATTAAAACGAGTAACTAAATAATTGATAATTGTAGTTGTGCCTACTTGTAATCTAGTAGTCCCATTTGTTTTAAAATTCACAACATTACTGTCATTTGTGCCAATAGTCATTGCAGCTTGTAACGTGTTACCATTTTGTAAGATAACAGAAGCTCCCCATTGTACCCATAATGTCCCGTTGTATCTTATCGTAGCACTTGTACCCGTGTTGGTAATTATCATGTCGTTTAATGGCGTGGTGTACACCCAACCTGAGCCATCCCACTCTGCTATGTAATTAGCCTTTGTTACCCAAACACCCGTTGGAGCTGTGCCAACTAAATGTCTATCACCTAATGTTGGAGAACCAGGAGGCGTGTTAAGTATCGACAAAACTGGATCTACATTTAAAGAGTCTACTGTCAACTGTGACGCGTTCGCTACTTTGTTAATTACCCCGTTCGCATGGAATTTTAAGTCCCCATCGTACAAGTGTATAGTTCCGTTTTCAATAACAATACCAGACTCCGAACTTAATAAATCCGTTTGTACTTTGTACGTTGCGTTACTAATTGTTTGCGTGTTGTCAATCTGTGTTAAAGCCATTTTATATGTTGTTTAATAGTTTCTTTATTTCTTCAATAATGCCCTCTTGACTTTCAGCATTTAGTTGCTCCAATCCGTCAAACTTACCCTCTATGCTAAACCCTTTGAATTTACCCTCTTTGATTGACTGCCAAACTTCTTCATTGTAAACTTTCATTTTGACAACCCAACTGCCTTTAATTGCATCTAATTTATAAATATTAGACTTGTCATGTTTTTCGTCCTCAACTATCCAACTTTCAATTAACGTAACACCCTCAACTTTGCTATCGTGGTCAATTGTAACGTTGTTATTATAGTTCTTTTTTAAATACAATTCTTGTACTTTCTCAATTGTTTGTTCTGAAAACGAAATTGTAAATTCCTTATCTTTAATTTTCCTATAAATTTTTTTATTAGGGATTAAAGCCAAACCAACAACCTCTCTTTTTTCATCGTTGGTAACTCTTAAATCGACTTTAATTTCACTTAAGAAAATAAAATCCTCTTCTATGGCTGGCTTGTCTACTAAACTTATTGCGAAACAGCCTTGGTCATCCTCTTTTATTGTCAACTCTATATTCTGCATAACTATATAATTAAAAATTTACTAAAATGTTGCATTTCTTACCCTGTTTCTTTCTAAACTTTGAGCCGTTGTAACCTCCCCACTTACCACATAAGCTTGTATAGGTTGCTTGTCTAATTGAGCCAACTGTGTTTGAGGATTAGAGGCAATAATATCGAACCTAGGTATTTGCGGAGCCGTAGCCGTAGCACCACCACCTCCACCACTACCCCCACTATCGAACTGTGACCCTGCTATTTTTGCAATATTTAAAGCCCCAATAGTTCCCACTAAACCAGCCTCAACAAATTGCATACCCGTTGCTAATTTTAAAGGATTCCCACCCGCTGTTAAAGCTCCCGTAATTGCTAACCCCGTGTTTACAATTGCTTGCCCTAAACTAGCGGCTTTATTTAGTTTAAACGCCTTGCGTTGGTCTGCCTCGTTACCTTTACTAAGACTGTCTGCTATGCCCGTTAAGACATCAAACGAACTTCTAACCATTTGCACCTTTCTGTCTTGCAAATTTTTTGCATCTGCTACTTCCTTTTCGTCCTTTTCTTTTTTGGCGGATAAAGCTTTGGCGTCTATTTCTTTTTGTGCCTCGCTTAAAGCATCGCTAGCCGTTTTTCTTATATTAGCAATTTCATCAGCCTGTGCTTGCTCTAATGCTTTAACATCTTGTTTGTACTCTTTTGCCTTAGCTTTTAAAAGAAAATACCTATCGTTAACGTCTTGTTCTGCCTTTTTAGTTTCGCTTAACCTTGCATCGCTTGCTTGAGATAATTGGTCTTCTATTTCTTTTAGCGCCTCGTCTTTTCGATCTTGTTTATTTTTAGCCTCTAAATTTAATAAGTCTTGATTAGCCTTTAATCGTTCGGCTTCTATTTGTTTGTTAGTTTCTTTTGTTTGATCTCTTATAGTTTTGGCTTCGTCTGAGGCTGTTTTGTCGATTCCTTTTATTGCTAATTGATAACCTGCCTTAGAGTTTTCTAATTCTTTTAATCCCTTTTCAGTTTCTTTTTTTACTGCTGCGATTTCTTTTTTTGTTTCTTCTGGGTCAAAAACAAAAGCTGCAACACCATCAAAAAGCTTTTTATCTAAGTTCCAATCTTTGCCTAATAGCTTACCAACTTGATCGATAGATTTCAATAAAAGTGATAAAGGGTAAGATAAAAATTGCAACGTTCCAGATAAGATTTCTTTATTCCTTTTAGAAGCTTCTATCTGTGCTAGGGCAGTTTTTTCGTTGTTTAATAATTGTTTTTTAGTAGCATTAATTACCTCATTTGTTTGGGCTATTTTAATGTCTAAAATCTCTCTTTCAGTTTTGCCCTGTAGCTTTAAAATGTTATCTTGGGAATCTACCGCGGCTAATTTTTCTTTTTGGATATCTAAATTAAGTTGCGAGCTTGCATTTAGTTTTTTTTGTTCTTCACTTACACCACTAACCGCCGCTTTAATATCATCCCAATAGGCGTACAAAGTTCCTAAAGCGACAAGCAATAAACCTATTCCAGTAGATCCAATTGCTGTTTTTATACCTTTAAAAGCATCTATAACAACCGCTTTTAATTGTTTAAATGAATCCCTTGCCTCCCCTAGTTGTTGTAAACTTTGAGAGATAGCCATTGCACTTTGAACTTTTAAAAGTTGTTTCTCTAAGTCTTTTGTTTCGACACCTACCAAACCAAGCGCGCCTTGAAAAGCTGAAAACCCACTTGCAACCCCACCTAATGAATTTGAAAGTGCATTAAACTTTGCATCAGGATTAAAGGCATCAGTCAAAGCCTTTGCGTCCCCTATCGTGTCTTTCAGCTCCCCTGCTCTTTTAGCCGCTTCAATAGCCTCTTTAGAAGTCGCTCCGAACTTTTCGCTTAAAATCTGTACCTCTTTTTGTGCCGCTACTAACTGAGCCTTTAACGATTGAGTGTTATGCTTTATCTCTAAGTCAATTATCTTTTTTTCCATAACCTCCTTTTCTTTTGTTTGTAAATCTCAGTAATTTTATCAGTCATTTTATATTGACCCTTTGCCACATCAATAATTTCATGGCATCCGTAATAATCTGAAAGTTTAAGTAATTGTAGTATCTCGTCAATCATAATTGAGTTATATATGTGGTTTCTATTGTTGGAGTTGCCCCGTTAATATAAGTTGAAGTTAAGTTAATATCTATTTGTCTCGGGGCCGCACCTTCGTAAGTAATGTTAAACAATTCCTCGCTTACTATCTCAACCCCTGCCTCGCTTGTTAGTGCGATAAATTCCGTTGGACTTGCTCCCATTGTTACAGTTACCAATCCCGAAGTTGTAAAGTTTGCGGAAGAAAAGGTTACACCCGAACTTGTCGTTGCTACTGCCACACTGCTAACTTCGTTTGGCACTAAGATAGGTAACTCAACAGTAGATATTCCTGTTTGAACGGGTACACTTGTATTTAAAACTTTTCTAAAATCATTGATCAAAACTAAAGTAACTTCTCCAGTTGTTAGGTTGGCTTTTAGTTCGTTTATAATATATCTTTTGTCACGAATTATTAACCTATCATTTAACTTTAATGAAGTGATTAAGCTAATTGGAAAGTATGCCTTAACTGTTGTTAGCCTGTTTTTTTGATTAAATAGATTGGATAGGTAACCTTCGTAATAAGTGGCGTATAAAGAGTTGTTAATCGTGTTTAATGTGAACGGGTCTGTTTCTTGCGAGAAGTGATTAGAGTAAACGGCATTGTTATATATCTTAGTGTTACCCATTTCAATGTAAGTTGTAACGTTAAATGGATTTGGAGTGGTAACCGTTGCATCAATCCAAAAATCAGTGACCTTTGCGTTTGATTTATATAAAAATATAGGCTTGTTTTTATATGGCTTGTTATCGTTTTCATCTGCAAACAAAATAGCTACTGTTGGGCAGTTTGGATAAGCTGTTTCTCTAACAAAATTTATGTTTTCAAAAGGTACGTTTACTTTATATTCTTCTCCGTCGTAATCAGGGAACGACTGTTTCACACACCCAAACTCTCTATTATTTACTTTTGCAAATTCTTTGTTATAATAAGACTCGCTTTTTTCATAGTCAAAAGAAATTGACTTATATAGCTTATGTCTTTCAATATCTATACTCGTAACATCAATGTCGTTTAGTTTAATTACCGCCCCCTTACTATACCATTCATCCAACGGTTCAATTTGAAATTTATCTAATCCCGTAGCATAACAAGTTAGGTTAAACATTTTAAACACACCGCTTAAAAAATCATTTATCTTTATCTCAGGAACAAAATTAAATAAAGATATTTTGTTGGTTGTTGTTAAAGGATCACAAGTAATAAACAACTTTAAATTTATATCACTATCAAAATTACTTAATACTATTGTTGGTTTTATACTTGTTGAAATAGCTGTTTGAACATATATAGTTATGTCTTTGTCACTTGGTAATCCTGCTAATGTTCTTGGCACATCATTTGTTGTTGTGCTATATCCATCGATTTTTTTACCCTCAGCAAAGGCGTAAACTATACACGCTACATTTACAGAACCCGTTAGTCGATTTAAAGTTATTGTAACCTCTTTTGTTTGCCCCGTTATTCTAAATGTATCGTTAGCCGCACTAATTGACCCCGTAGCATTTGAAGGCGTAGAACTTAATATATTAACCTTTTCAAGTCCTGAGAAATTAAAATCTTCTTCTTGATTATTAAGGTATAAAAATAAATCAGTAAACAATTTTGTGCTTAAAAATACACTACTAAAAGTAATGTTGTACTTTGATTGTATTGCCTCAAATATACGCACAACTTTTAAGGCTGGAAATAGTTCCCTGTAATTTATACGATTAGCTGAGAGACTTATATCAGTAGACGAACCGTCCTTATAGCTCCATTTGCGACCTTGCGAGATTAAAGGATAACGCACATCGTAATCCGTTGCGTCCGTTATTCTATTCTTAACCTCCGTTCCGTTGTACGTATGATTGTAAGCTGTTAAATTTAAATCTTGTAAAGTGTCATCTGCAAATTTATCTTTTAACGACATTAAATCACCGTAGAAAGTAATTGTATAATTCTCTACTTTATTATTTGAAACGTTAGCCTTTTCAAGTTGTATCTTACCACTCCTGAACGGTATCGTGCCTATCTCTATAAATGCGTTGCGTCTCTTGTTGTGATTAATTAAACTATCTAAGTCGGATTGATAAAAAAATGTAAAAATATCATTGTTAATGGTTGTAGCTGGAATAGTAAATGATTGAGTAAAATCAGTGTAAACTTTAGATAGGTCTTGTATGTTTTGAATAGAACTATTAATATTAATTTGTTCATCACTAAACAACTCAATCTTAGAATAATCAGTACCCGTATTAATATATATATCAACTTGTCTCATATAATATTATTAAGAGTATCAAAAGCATAACTAAAATCCAAAGTATAATTAATCTGTTTAGTGGTTAAGTGTTTGCTAAACTCCATGTTTTTAGTTTTCAAATTAACGGGTAAACCATTTAACAATATCCTTTCGCTTAACATCAACTGTTTTAAATTAACTTTAAAATCTTCCTCAACCCACCCACTATTTACTTTAATACTTTCTTTTGCATTAACATTGAACGTTTTCTTTTGCGCCTCACTTGTCGTGTAATTTATATTAGGCATTAAAGCGTTGTATTCCATTGATTGAACTTCAATAGTATCTACAGAAGCTTTAAAAAAGAACTCTCTCTGCCATGCTCCGTACTTGTTTACAAAATCTATAATTACGGGCGTATATCTACATTCCTCTATTACCTCGACATAATAAGTTGCTAAATTAGAATTAGCTGAGTTACGTATAAAAATAGTGTAATTAAAAGTAAATTCATTCTCTTGCTTAGGGATCATGTACCAACCTGCTGTTGTTATAGCCGCCTTGTCAACTGTTGTTCCCTCGCTTGAAACGTAACGTACATAATTACCAACTGCCAAGTAAGCTGTAATAAAACCAGCATACGCACCTTTGTGAACGTAATACTTTTTTTCATCCATTAAATACGTGTTCCTTGGGTAGCTGTCACTATTTAACCCTTCGGTAAATTCAGTATATCCATCACTAGCAAAAAGTGTTGTGGAACTTACTAATGTTTCTGTTACACCTACCGTTTTATATTTATCAAATTTAACATTCAATAAAGCCAAGGACGTTATAACTGTTGGAGCTGGCAGTGTTGTGAAATTAAAAAAGCTACGCAAATAAGGGGCTATATCGTAATAGGTTGCAGGGAAGTTTGACGAAGGTATTAACTTACTTAATGTATATTGAGGAGACACACTAAATGAAGTAGTAGAAATAAATAATTTTAACTTAGTACTTACTTGACTAGCCTCATTGATTGTTACTATAAAGGGGCTTCGTGCTTTTATTAATCCCATTATTTAGGTTGCTTTAATGAATATTTAAATAGTCTATCTACGTCCATGCTTAAGCCCTTAACCATTTCTTCAGGAAGTCTTTTAAAAGCATTGTTAAACGGCTTCGTAAAAAACAAAGTAGGTTTCAATCCCTTGTTATAAATTGACCTTGCAATTAATAAAGCTGTTGAATCGTAACTCATAAATTTACCCGTAGAAGTTCCGTCTGGTTTTCTTTGTCTAAATTGAAAACGTTTGGCGCGTACCCATTTTTTTATTCCTGTAGTCAACCCTCCTTTTTTACCCGTTCCCGTTCCGAATTTAAACGGGCTGTTAGGTGCTTTAATACTTGAAGTTTTACCCCTTACCCCTTGGTCTTGGTAATACCCATGTTCCTCCATGCTAAAAGAAAGTAAGTAACTCCTTGGATATGCCTTAGAATCCCCTTTAATAGAATTGTATAAACTCTTTGTAAAGTTATAAGAACCAAAAGGTGTGCGTCCCTTAGTTAGATTAGATCTACTTTGTTGGATAACATAATCCTTAAATTTCTTTAACTCTATATCTAAGTTCTCTTGGTCTAACATATTGAAGAATTTGAATCAATAGTAATGTCTAATGTCATAGTCCAACCAGCAACCGCATCCGTAAACCTATCAACAAATGGCTCGCAAACCGCTGTCTCCTCATTCAATCTATAACCATCATTGCTTAAAGCCCCACGTCTTAAGCTGTCAAATAGCCTATTTAATATTCCATGAGTTGTATTTAAAACATCGTCCTCATTATCGTTGCCTATGTAGTCATTTGTTACTGAATCCTTGCTAATATCTACAATTGACATACAAACAAATGAGACACTAAATGAATTTGTGCTGCCATTAAATTTAGAATCGTTATAAATAATATGACAAAGAGGGTACATATCTTGTTTAGCATTTGTAATTTTATCTAGTGACCCCTTAGTAACTTTGTTAACCAATGGATCGGTGCTTAAAGCTGTGTATAATGCCGTTGTTAAACTATAATAATTTTGCATTTGCTCTTCGTATTTGTCTTATTTCTATTTCGTTTTTTTCTTTCTCAAATGACAAAAGAGTTAAACATTTAAATAGTCCCTCGTTTGTAATTCTGTCAAATTTTGTAATATCTCCTTTTGAAAGTTGGTAAATTGAAGAATACCATCCCCATCTAGTAGTGAACTGTTGTGACTCGCTAAATTCGTTTGGCTGTTCATCTGAGTCTCCTCCAAACAATCCGTCAAAGTCTTTAACAACTCGTTGCCTAAATTCCAAAAAAAAACGGATGAACTTAACGCTATATCTAATGGCAAAGATTTCATAACTTCGCTGTAGGTAATGTCAGCAACGTAAGGTTCTATTGAATAGGTATCTTTATATTTATCAGTAATCGGTCGGTACATAACACATAAAGCCTTGTTGAGTTCAGACATTTTAAATATGTTAGACTCTATATCAATATACTCTCCCCATGTTATGTTTTCTAAGTCTGGAATAAATCCGAACTCTGTTTTACCTAATGTAAATCTATTTTTGAAAGTTGTTTTTTCTTTAAACAATTCAGTAAAATGATTAACCAACTCCACAACCTGAGTAGCCTTAATATTTACTACTTTGTTTAGTTCGACGTTGCAAAATATCTCAATCATTTTTTGAAAAACAAACTCTTTATTATCGTTGTTCTCTGCTATTTCTAGATATTTTTGATACTGCCCTAACGTTATTTCTTTTAAAGAGGTTGGGATAGTTAGCTCTACTTGCATACTTATATAATTAAAATTATTACCTTATGTTATACCTACCTTTGTTTGGATTCGCTAATTGATAACTAATGGCATAACGTGCCGCATCTAAACAATGATTCCACTTGTCTATTGGTGTCTCAGATTTCTTTTCAAGCCAGCAATAGTTATTTAATTCCTTAATCAAATTTACTGAATTTTCTTCTATAATTAAGTCATAGTCTTGGATTAAACTTATGCCATATTTAACTGAGTCTGCTCCCTTAATTGTAGGCACTATATTTAAACCTTTTGCTTTAAGCTCTGCAATTAATCTAGGCTCTGAATTATCTCCTACTATTAAATCGCGTCCTGCAAACTGTTGATTTAGTTGAGCAAGTTCGGACGTTGTTAAGCCTTGTTTGTGTACGTGTTCTTTAACGTATATTATTTTGTTAGCTTTATCAATTGACGTTTCGATTAATGTAGATGGATCGTTGCTAAATCCATAATCCTGACCAAACACACTGCCATTATCTTTGTTGAACGTTCCTATTTTCCAATTAGTAAAGATTACACCCTCTGCTTTATTTAACCACCCACCAAGTATTGTATGTTTATACTTGTCTGGTCTGCGTTCTTTTATTATTTTTATTTGATTTAAAAAACTTTCAGAGAGGTTCTCTATATTATCTAAGTAGGTAGTATGAATGTATGTTGTATCACCTTTATTTAAATTACTCCCTGCTTCAATACCTTTTGTCTCAAAGAACTTTTGATAAATGAAGTGTTCTTTAGTAGCTGGATTAAGAATAAGTATTACCCTATTTTGTTTGTCTTTGGATCGTATCGAATAATCTATTTTGTCGAAGGTATCCTCATCTGTAAGTTCCTCCGCTTCATCTAATACCCAAGTAGTCACACCAGCTAATGATTTAAGATTAGCCGTTTGTGTTCCACTAGATGTCTTTATTCCTTTAAATAATATCTTTGAACCAGTCTTTAGATTTACTATTTCATCCTTTGTAATGTGAAAGTCTGAATGTTTGTCTAATAGATCAACTTTGTCTATGAACTCAGGAATAATAGAAATGTGAGCAGAAGTAAGGGTATACCTAGTGAATAGAATAGTATGCCCTTCCTCATAAGTTAGTAGTAATAATAGTAGATTTATACTAAATGATTTACCACTACCCCTGCCCCCTGTAACAATAAAGTAACGGCTATTGTTTATAAATGTTTTATATTTCGGATTCAGTATTACCAAAACTAATAATGTCTTTTAGATCAACTCCTTTTATGTTGATGTCTTGTTTAATAGTTTCTGTAGGTTTGCCACAACCGTACTCAATTAATATTTTAGCCGCTGCGATTCTATCCCTTGTATTAGAAGCTTCATTAATCATTATTTCACCGATAACACGAAAAGAATCTTGAACCCATGGACTAGCTAAGTCAACGCCTAATAATTCTAATCTAACAGAAGGTCTCCCAGCTTTACCAGCAGTAGAATGACCCCCGTTATTTTTTCTGTTATCTAGCATAATTAATATAATTTAATTAGTTAATTTTTCCATATTCGTTATAAACTTTGTTTAAATCTAAGATCAACTTTTGCAAACAACTTGAGCAACTTGTTGTGTTGTCTCTACGATTAAAAATCCTATTACTTATTTTCAAGAGTGCCATCTGTTGTGTTGGCTTTATTTTGTCGGTATAAAATTCAGAGCCTCTTGTCATTAAAGGAAGTAAATCAGTTAAGATATTATATTCTAATTCGTTTAAGCATAATGGATTGACGTAAGGGAATAGTTTGTTAAGTGTTTCTTTTCGCTCCTCGCATCCGCAGTCTTCTCCAAACACAAATTTAGCTAATTTATCTATTCCTGTTGCATGGAGTACGTTCTCTATTGTATCCCCTAGTCCTTTAGGTTTTCTCGTCCTCATATTGTTTTTTCAATTTCGTTTTACATTTTTTAATCGTGTGAAATATTGTAGTGACTGAGATGTTTGTCTCTTTCTCTAAATCCCTCATTGATTTACCGCTAGTCAAATACACATTAAATAAGTTTTTTTCAAACCACTGCCACTTGCTTGTTTCACGTTCAACAAATGTATCTATTTTTATCCAGAGTTCGTCACTATCTTCGTCAATATATGTATGTAAATTATTTAATTCTATTGTTTTTATTTCGTTTTTGTAATTATAGAAAAATATATTCCTAAGAGTTACCCATATATAAGACTTAGAAACCTCTGTTTTGTTGTCTGCATACTTGTAAATTCTAATATACATATCTTGAACTATGTCCTCTGCGTCTGTCTTAGCACCGAATGATTTAACTATGTTTAGCCATTCTGTGTGATAGTTTGGTAAATCTTTAATTAACATAATTTAACTTTTTAAGACCCACAAGCTTCGCACTCGTCTTGGTCTAGTTGTGGGTTGTTCACTATCTCGGGATTCATTTGTTTTTTGATTTGATAGATTTCGTTGTGAATATCCATGTCATCGTAAAGATTGCCCGTTAATTGTTTCTTTAATTCGTCAATTTTTTCTTGCATGATGTTTGTCATTAAAGTTTAAAAATGCCGTCTATTCCGAGCTGTCAGCGTTCTATTAAAACAAGAAGTTAGTGCGCCTATACTTATGATCGAGTGGCGTTTATATTCTTGTTATGCCTAATGCTACGAACCGCACTCGAAGAAATCAACATCGCCTTTTTGTATTCCAAAATATTAACATTGTTTTTATTGATTTTGTCAGCAACCAACGTAATACTTTTAACAGTATCGTGGTCTAAAGTTCCACGTCTAACATCCATCAACACGCCAGTAAGCATTTCATTTAATTGCTTTGCGTTTTTTACTTCAAAATTCAAATCTCTTTTAGTTTCCATAATTTTTGTTTTTAAATTGTTTTTAAATTTTCTAATTCTCTTTTTAATTGTATTGTTAATCTTTTGAACTCTATCATTTCTTTTGGAACTTCTTTTACTTTTGCTTTTAAGGTCAAGGCAATATATCCATCAGTCAAATATTTTATTCCTGTTTGAATACCTTTTGGAACAAAATCTATATTTCCATATTCATATTTTCGTTTTACTTGACTTACATTTTTTCTGCAATCAATTCTATATTGCTCGTAGTTTGTAAAAACATAACCCTCTTTTATTTTTTTTCTAATAACGCTTTGAACTCCTTTTGGAAGATGTGAAATTTCTTTTACGAATGTTCTAGTTTCTGAATATTGTTTTTTCCAATTTTCTCTATAATTTGAAACATCGCAATTCATTTCTTTGCATCGTTTTTTAATTCTATTTTCCTCTCCTTTTTTATTATTACAACTTTTGCAAATCGCCCTAAATGAATGATAAATTGCTAATCCGTTTTTATTTTGTTGTTTGATTACTTTTGCAAAAAAATAATCTTCTGTTTTTGGAAACTCCAAATTACAACACGTACATTTTTTAAGAACAAAAGCACTAGGTATAACACTCATTTGGCAAGATTGCTGATTTTGTGGTTCATTCACGTTTACGTTTCGCATCATATTTATTTTTAAGTTGAAAATTTATTTTTCCAAAGTCAGCAACCTCGCCAAGCGAGATAACGTTATGCGCAAGTATTAAAACGGTTCTGCGCTTACCTCTTCAGCTTTAAAAACTTTCCATGCTTCAATGCTTGTAAAATGTTTCTCGTTCCATTCAGTTGTGCGAAAATTAAACGATACATCTACTTTTGCATTTAGCTTGTTAAACTTTTCAAACTTATCTACTTTCTCGTCCCCGTAGATTGAAAATTTAACACTTTGAGGATATTGATCAACTTCTTCAGTTACAATAAATTCAATTTTTTTTGTCTTTCCTACTTGGATAACATCAAGGATATTTGTAATAATACCCGTAAACTTCATTTCATTTTTCATGATTCTTTTTGTTTTAAAATTAATACTTGATTTGCAATCTCAAAGGCTTTTTCAACTAGCTTTTGTTTTTTATAACTCTTTCGGTTGTACTTCAAATGTGAAGCAATTACCGAGAAGTTAATGTCTTTAAAATCAATTATATTTTTCATGTTGTTCAATGTATTTGCGGACATTCGTCCAGATGGTTAAATACTTTCTGAAGCCTTTCTCCATGACTTTGGCTGTTTCAATAGCCGCCTCTTTGGTCGGAAACTGACTAAGCAAAGTTTCAGCTTTTTCTTTGGTTTCTTTGTTCATTTGTTTTTATTATTTAACTTGTTAATATACTCGTTATAAAATTCATGTGCCATGTGAACTTTCTCAATCATTTCAGCTTCTAACTTTTTATCTCGTTCAATCCTTAAAGTAGTTACTAAGCTTTCAATTGGTGCGTTTATTGTTTTGTGAATTTGCACGTTGTCATAGCCTATCAAATGGTCTGGAGTGTCAACCATGCAATAAGCAAGCTCCGCACTATTCACTTCGTAAAGATACATATAGCCCCTTAGTTGATATTCATAATCTTTCAAAGTAATATCCTCGCTTGTCGCTGGGAAAGTTTCAAAGGACCAGGAACACTTAATGTCTATAATTAATTCAGGAGTTATGATGTCACACTCGCCTGTAATAATTTCAGTAGACTTTCTCTCTTTATTCTTTTCGTGTGTTGTAAAAAACACGTTGTTATAAAGCAATATAGCCGCTCCTTCACACTCTATACCTTTCTTGACGTACTTATTGTTAAGCTCGGTTTCGTAGCCATAGAAGTCTTGTTTAGCTATTGTTTTAATATAGCTCTTTGCTGTCTCGCTTAAAGCTCCTTTGACTTTTGAGGCTGTGCAAATTTTTGGTAATGAAGAACATCTGATTTTCATAATGATTGAATTAAAAAAGTTAATACTGCGGAAAATAAAAAGCTTAACCATCCGAAAATAAATAAGCCTTGGTTCCAATTTCTAATCATTCGTGTTGATCCCGTAGGAAGTTTTGGATTAATTGATATTAAAAATATTAATAAGATTATCCAGTAAATTGTTAAGATAGTTAAATAAAGACTCATAAGTTGATCAATAATAAAGCCCCCTCTTGAGCTGTGTTTAATTTAAATTTAGCTTTCAATTCTTCAATAGTGTATTCTTTTTTACGTATTTTTTCAACAGCTTTGTCAAACCTTTCGTTTGTTAATGTTTCACGATCATCTTTTGCAATAGAGTCAATATCAGCTTCGGATTCGTCAATTAAAAATAACCCATTAATAGCGTATTTTCTAGCGTAGCTTGATGCTGTTCCAGTGCATTGCTCTGAACTCATACCTTTATGCTCGCTTAGTTCAGCATAACCATAAGACTCTATATTAAATTCTCCATCGTCAAAATGTGCTGTTGCTTTTAAAAAGAACTTTGACCCTAGCATTACAATTTCATCCGATAAATTAAGTAAGCAATTGTACTTGTTTAAGAATGGTTTTAAAGCTTCAAGCTGTTGTTCACTTGTTCGATACTTGTATTTTCCAAAGGAGTTAAACGAACCTTTTGGACATTTTAATTCTGCTTGTATTAAGATTAAATTTTTCATAATATGTTTAGGTTTATTTGATAAATAGTTAAATCGTAAAGCATTACGCAAGCTCTATGATAATAGTCCCCTTGCGTTGACGGGAGTAATTTGTAATCTTTGTTTCTTTTTGTTTCAATTAGCAAAGCATACGTGTGAACAAGGTCTTTTATTTTGCTGTCAAAAAAGCCTTCTTTTTTTACCACTAACTTCATTTGCGTGTGAAATCGTTTTAATAAATCTTCCATGGTTTCTAGTTTTTAATTATTAATTATATACAAATATAACTATTTATTATTAATAAACAAGTATTTCTTTAAAATAATTTAAATTATTCACTAAATAATATTTAAAACCTTGGTTTTCTAATAGCTTTTGTTGGTATTTCTGAAGCTCCGATTGTAAGCCATTTGCACTTTTGAACTCAACAAATATTGTTATGCCATCTTTAAAAAGTGTGCAATCAGGATATCCGCTTACATTGCATTTAATAACTTTAAGAACATACCAACCTTTTAATTTGGCGTACTTCAAACATGAAGCTTGTAGCTTGCTTTCTAACATTTCTTAAATTGTGCTTCGGTAAAGTTTTTTTTCTGCTTAATAACACTATGTATCTTTTCGCTTAATGATCCTTTTGCATAAACAAAATAAACATCGTTAATAAGCCTTTCTTTAATTGTCATTCTGTCACGAGCTTGTATAAAATTTGTGCCTGAAAATCCAAAGTTATAAAAAATTAAACAATCGGCTTTTGACAAGTTTACGCCTAATGCAGTTGAATATTGTTGTCCTATGAAATCTTTATCGGTTGTATTAAACTCGTTTAAATCGTTCGTATGGTTAGGGAAAACTTGCTTCAATAGTTCAAGCTCTTCTACATAATAATAAAGAATAGCAATCTTTTTGCCTTTAAATTTATCACGAATGAAAATAGCTTTTGAATAGTCTAAACTTTGAGATTTACCACTTTCAAATTTAATCGTGCCACTTTCTAATTGGTGTATCTTTTGCATCATTTTAGACCCCGAATCTGCTAAAATTGTTTCTTCTTTGCCAACAATAACTTTGTCTTTTTTTAGCTTTAATATTAAGTTTTGACAAAGTTCAGGAATGTAAATCACGTGTTCATTTACCTTTGACTCAAAGCCACTTTCTTTTTGGGTGTACTTCAAAATATAGGGATCAATCACTAAATCAATCAAATCTTTTTTTGCATCGGAATAGTCATTTACAACTCCATGACCAAGGTGTTTAGGCTTTACATTTACAAACGTCTTTGACCATTTATAAAAACTCCCGTATTGTTTAAATGGAGTGTAAGAGCTTACCCAAAATTGATGAAACATTTGAGAATAACTTTCAGCAGCAGGCGTGCCACTTAAAAATATCATTGGTAAAAAAGAGTATTTCAATTTGTATTCCTTAACTCTTTTGCTTGGCTTTGGGAATGCTCCGAAGCGGTGATGCTCATCGTGTATAATTAAATCAAAGCTATTATTAATATTCTCTAATTGTTCATCGTTAATGATTGTTATTTTAAATTTAAAGCCAAAACTATAATAGTCATTTTGGATTGAACTAATTGCTTTTTTCTTTGTAAGAAACAAAACGTTTTTAGCTCCAAACAATTCAGCAATTTTCAAAGCTGTTAAAGTTTTGCCTGTCCTCACTTGCATGGCTAAATAAACAAGTCGCTTTTCTTTAAGGATCTTTAATCCTTGGTTAGCTATGTCGATTTGATAATCTCTAAGCTCCATGTTATTTATTTATAAATGAAAAAATATGTTCAATTATTGGTAACGTCCAGCCATCTCCTAGTAAACTTCCTGCTTTTGCTTTAGATAGAATACTTGTATATCCATCTGGGAAACCTTGTAATCGTTCCATTTCTACTTGGTTAACTGTTCTAACTATTCCATCTTTGTAGGAATAAAGGTTGTTATTGCTTTCCATTAAACAAGGGCTTTTTCCTTTTGTAACTCGTCCTCTTCTTGTTACTGAGGTGGGAAAACTTAAATCTAAGCAATCATTTTCCGTTACTATATCGTAACCTTGCTTTGTATTTGTTTTGCATCTTAATTGGTTGTTTTCTTCGTATATTAAAGTCAACATTCCAGTTGTTTCGTTTCGGTGTTTTAAATATTTTTGACTTCCACCCTTTCCGCTTCCTGTATTTAAACAGGTGTGTTTATCTGTATCGACATAAATCATATTTATAAATTCTTTTTTTGCTCGTTTTTTAATACTTTCTTGACTTGTACAAATTCTACTTTCGGATTCCAATAGTGCAAGTGATTTAACCCTTTCAACATATACATCTGTAATAATATCTTTAAACATTATACCCATATCTTTCGGTTGTGGTATATCGGTAACTAAATCAAACATTGTTTCTTTTGTTCTTATGTTGGACCAGTAATAACGATCACGTAGTTGTGCGGTTACTAAACTACTATTTATGCGTACTGGATAAACTCCTAATGCTCTTGACATTATTCCAACGTCCAACTTACTTGCACTTCCTACATTCTCTTGAAGAAATAAAACCTTTGGATTTAATGATTTAATATGTTCTAATATTTCTACAAACACAAAGAACAAACTGCTTTTACTTCCATTTATTCCTGCACGTTTTCCTGCTGCTGAAAGGTCTTGACAAGGTGATCCGCTTAATATTAAATCAATGCTTTTCCAGTCAATATCCCAATCTCTCCATTTAGTTACATCACCTACTTGAATTGTGTCAGGAAAGTGGTGTTGTGTTAATTGAATTGCATAAGGCTTAATCTCACTTGAATAGTATTTATCTATTTTGATACCTACATTTTCAAGCGCTTGTCTACCTGTATTCATTCCATTGAATAAGCTAATTACGTTCATAATACTTTTTTATCAAGTAAATCCCATTCGTTTGCTTCCTCTACTTCATTTTTAACGAGTCTGTTACCAATGACTTGCGGTGTTTCTTCAGCTATTATTTCTTCAGCTTGTGGTTCTTCAATTAATATTTTTTTTGTAAGTTTAATTCTTGAAGCACCATGACTAGTTATGTTTTCATAAATACAATTGTAATATTCGCAGAATTTTTTTAAGTTGCGAGTCACTATATTTTGAGTAATATTTTTGTTTTTCATTTCTGGATAGTTAATCAAAAAATTATCATAAACATCCTTTACACTCATCCATTCATTGTTTTCAATAATACCATGAAAATAAGTATGCATTTCATCACTAATATCATTTACTAATTTTCTGAAATTAAGATTTTTTAAAGGCATTTCAATTAATCCTCTATTCAAATAAATTTTTTCGCATTCACTCATATAATTATCATACCTTAACCATTCATCTTTATCCCAATCGTTAAAAAGTTGATGCCCAAATTCCTGAACAGGAGTAAATTTATCATTAAAATAACTGCTCATTTCAACCTCATATTTTCGTGCTAAAAAAGAAGCTGAATCCCCATTAATTGTATAATTAGTCGTGATCATTATTTTAGGACTTTCAGTAACGTCTAATTTTATTGAATTTTTACCCTTGTATTCAATCGTTATACCCTCAGTAATTACACTAAACAAATTCTCAAAATTAAAATTCTTCCTAACATCGTCAAAGATTAAAAGTTGACAATCTGTTGAAACATTTTGATAAGGAAAAGGCTTATTGAAATCGAAGTTTTTGCCATCCAAAGATTGAACTTTTCGCAAATGTTTTAAGGCATTCCAAAAGATACCCTTGCCACTTCGTCCATTAGGGTTTTCGCTGATAATTTCATCGTTAAAAACAATTGCTTTATTGTTAGAATTATTTTTATAACCATGCATTAAATATCCAATAACACTTTGAAAAGCTTTATATTTTTCAACATTTTCACCTGATATTTTCCAGATAAATTTTCTATATTCCGCTTGGTGATGATCATAAGGAGAGTAGTCACGATTAATTACTTGATCCTGCCAAATAGCTAAATCAATATCGGAATAACTTAATATCTTTTTTTCATCTTTTGTTATTTTTAAAATGCAATTTTTATAAAAAGAATAGCATTCTGTTGATGTATCTTTTAATGTTTTAATTGGTTTTGATTTTAATAAAGACAAATAATCTCTTTTAAAAAACTTCAAGTTACCAGTCATTAAATTAAAAACTCCCTCATCGCATTGGTTCTTTTCAATCCAATCAATAACAAAATCTTTGATGTCTTTTTCATAAACAATTTTTAAGAAAATACCATCTTTATGTATAAAGTCAAATGTACTATCTTCATTTGGTGAATTTTTAAAAAAGTCATTAGCTTCTAAAAAATCTTTAAATCTTTTGTTGTTAAGTGAATAATTACCCTTCTCATTTTTGCTCCAAAACTCCTCGTTATCGACCATGTTAAAACGTTTCCTTAACTCATCCTTTGCCCGTTTCCAATCACCATCATACTTTAATTCTGTAAGTATATTAAAAGGTGAATAGGCTTGTCTAGCATTAAAAGGTCTACATGAAGCATCTTCAGAAAAAATATAGAACATACCTTTAAAATGCCCAAACGTTGCTGAAAAACCATCCTTACTATCTTTGTTTGGTCTAGTCCAATATTCAATATCTTTTTGTTCAGTAACTTGCCATCCTGCTTTTGATAATATTTCTTTTGCTTCGCTTTCAAACTCTAAATTATACTTACCATCAGGTGTGTCAATTTTCCATGAATCCGCCCATTTTTTATCGTTGGTACTTATTTTATTTTTGCTTACTAACTCTTTATAAAGATTAAACGAATGAGCAAAATCTTTTATTGAAAGCCATTCTTTTTCAGAATCTATTTCAGTTAGTTTTAAATATTCAACTCCTGTTAAATGAGTATAGCCCTCACTTGGATAGCAAGCGCAATATTGACCGTTTCCACGTATTTCAATCATTACAGACTTAGTATCCCAAAATGAAAAAACTTCACCGCTTAAAACTTGTTTAGTGTATCTAAAATAAATATGATATCCACCCCCCATTGTTTTATAAACAGACATTTTACCCTCTTCAATAAAAGAATAAATGTAAGGTTGGCTTATAAATGCATCGTAAATAACATCTATGTTTTCACCGTTGTGTTTATCAAAGTCTAAACAATAAAACCCATCTGAAACAGATCCACAAGCTATGCCAATTTTTTGAGCATTAATAAATAACTTTTCAATATCGTTTTCATCCACTTTCTCATAAAGGTAATTGTGTCCCTTTTCAAGCATTGGAGCTTTATTGTGTTTTAATGGCAAGGGATTAAGACCTTCACTCAATAAGTCGTAAGCATAATCTATCATAATAAAGTTTTTAAGGTTAATATATCATGTTTATTTACAAAATCAGGCATAAATGGATAATCCTCTTCAATAACAAATTTTACAATTACATTAAAAGAATCGTCAACCATTTCTTTAATTAAGTCAACGTATAATTCTGTTTGTAGAAAACTAATATTTTCTATTGATTTTTTTTGTTCATAGATAATTATATTTTTATTATCAAACACAATTACATCTGGAATAGCAAACCTAATAAAATTCTCGTAATTATATTGATATGAAATTACTAATTGTTTTTCTATTTTTTTATATTTTTTTTGTAGCTCAGAATAAATAAGATTTTCTCTTTTCCTAGATAATTCTTGAGCATCTCTAGCAGTGTAAAAAAACTCTCTATTAATATCATTTCTCCAAAGTTTTATTTTATTCAAAATTAAAAATTCAAATAAATCAGAAGCTTTTACTTTAATAGATAATGCTTTGCAAATATCAGATAAATAATGTTTTTTAACTTCAAAAGGATATTCAAAAAGCCTTTGTTCTAAACTCATTCTACTTTTTTCAGGTCTATACATTTTAAAATGTTCAAAATTAGTATCATTATAATTTCTACATCCTAACAATTCAAAATGAGTATTATGATAAATAATATCACTTTGACAATTGCATTTAGGTTGCTCTCCATTTTTTATGCTTTCAACAATTCTATCAAACTTATCAGTATTAATTTCATAGTTAAATTTTTTCTCCTCATATTGTAAAGTGATTTTATTAATCCACTCTTTATATTGAATTTCATAATATTCATCATGTAATTTAATTATTAAATCTGAAATCTTTTGAAGCTGATCCAGTGTAGCTTTGTTTTGAGATTTATCAATTCTTGATTTTCTAATTTCAAGATCTCTCTCGGTTGCTCTTCTAACAAATTTAAAATTATTCATTATTGTTAATTTAAATAAAAAAGCCCCATCAAAGTGTAAAGATCTCACGTTTACAAATTGATAGGGCTAATACCTTTAGTGTTACTATGTATGAGATCTAACACGTTTACAAATATACAAATAATTTACTAATAAAAACAAAATTTATTTAAAATTAAATATAAATTACATTTGCTTAATTTTCGGGAAATATTTAAAAATCCATAAAGCAAAAGTTTCCCTAAAGTTTCCCTTGTAATTTATTGATATATAGTAAGTTAAACCAATCGGGAAACTTTTAAACTTTTTTTCAGAAAAAAAATAATTTTTTACGGTATAGTATAGGGTCTATATAATTTGTTTTTTTTTATAAATATTTTTTTTTTGATTTAACTATTTAATTATTAAACTTTTAACTTGTTATAAAACGGGAAACTTTTAGTTTTGCTATTTTTAAATATTTCCCAAAAAAAACTGCGACCCCCTTTCGAGAATCGCAGAACCTAAACCATGAGCGGTAAAGTTAATAATTATAATTCACCAATAAAAATTTCAAAGTCACTATCACTGCTGAATTCTTCTTCAATCATTTGATCATACATTTGTTGTGCTATTTCTCCATGTAGATGAGTTAGGCGTTTTTTTGCTTTTATATTTTTAATAATCATTTTTAAAGTATTTCTTAAATGATTTATACTCATATTATCAATGTCTATTTGTGTTCCGTCCTTCATTGTCCAGAATACTTGGTTAGTTTTTTCCATGGTTTATAATTTTTTTATTTCTTGTTTAATTTGCTCCCAATATTGCTTAAATGGATTAGGAAGCATGACATCGTCCATTGCTTTCATTATTTCATCAACCGCAATTAATGACGATTTTTTAGCTATAATAGTGCAAAGTATCTCTTGACCGCATTCAGTATCTTCATTCATTAACATTATTCGGTATTTATCTACTAACTCATTCGCTTTGTCTATTGCTTTCATCTTAGTTCAGTTAATACTTCTATGTTTAAATGATTTTCTTCTAATGTTATGATCTCGCTAATTGGTGTATTGGAATAGTCGAAGCCAGCAGTCAATAAAAAGAACCGACCTTTGATTTCTTTTACCTTAGAAAAGATTATTAGCTCTTGGTTAACCTCGCACGCATCATGTACGCGTTCAAACACTACATCGTCAATTAGGATTTCAATTCCATTTTTATCTTTAAAATTTGTCATGTTCTTAAAATTATATTGTTAAATATTTTTTGTTCATCTGGACTTAAATCACTCATAAACCGAGGGTGCTTAAACTCTATATCCTCCCCCTCATAATATGGCACGTTTTTATGCCCTAAGATTGACCCAATAGACGCAAGCTCTATATTCCTTTGTTTTTCTCTTTTAAGTTCCTCTATGGCTCTTATTTCGCACTTAAACATACTTATAGTGTTTATCGCATTCGCATTCAATCCAACTTTCTTGTAAATTAAGCCCTATTGTAGCTTTAAAGTGACCTGTGTCCATACAGATTTGACATTTGTTTTTTTCCTCAAAGTCTCCAAAAAGTTCGAGATCCGCAACGAAACAAACAAAATCCCCTTCGTATGAAAACACCTCGCCATCGTCAATAATTAGATGTACTTTCATTTCATTTGAGTAAGCCATTAATTCGCATTCATTTAAAAAATCAAATGTTAGCTCGCTATCTGAGAAGTAAACAGGCTCTTCATAGCCGAAAATCTTTGAGTATATTCTATTAGTTTTCGTCATTATCACAAAGTATTGAAAAGATTAATATTAAACCAACAACGGCTAAAAAAGAAACATAGTAACCGCCAACCAGGTAACCAATCAATCCACTTATTACAACCAGTAAAAAGAGGATCATTTTTTCAGGATTAGTCATGATTTAACCATCCTTTTTAGTTGTTCAATATCTTTGATTTTTGGGTATTCTGCGTTTTTGGTTGCATCAATTACCTGCATGTCGGTAATAACTTTTTTCCAAATTTTGCTTGTTTTGGGCGAAATGTACTCGACAAGGTAAGCTCCGTAACCTTGGGGTCTAAAATTAAAGTCTCTCATGATTTCTAGTTTTAATTGTTATATATTACAAATATACACAATTAAAACTAATACAACAAACTTTTTTTAATTATTTTAACATTTTTGTAGGTTTCTTTTTCTGCCCAAGTGATCAATTCTTCTTCATCTGTATGTAGATCAAATGAACAGTGAATCATTTCGTGCATGACTAAGCCCGTTGTGTGAATGTCATCTGTACATCTTGATAGGTTAATAAAGACAAAAATTTTCCCATTTGGGTCTAAGTTGCAGAAGCCTGCTATGTATGCGCTTTCTGTTGTATTGGAACGTAATTGACAATCTTCAAAACTTAGTCCATGCATTTCAGTAACTCCAAAATGTGTAAAAATCTCGCAAGGATTAAAGCTTAATAATAAATCGTATTTATCAAATTTAAATTCTTGCATTTAAAATTCTTGCAATAAAAAATATGTGACAAACTTTTGAACTCTAAATGTAGGGATCAATTGATAATATTTTTCGCAGTCATTTATGACTTGGCACCCTGCGGACCAATTGCCTATATTTGTTTTAATTTCTTTTGAAAACTTATTGTAATCCATGGTGTGGAAATTGATACCATAAAGCCCCGTTATAGGAGTTCCGATTTCTTCACTCTTCCCGTCACGATCCCCGTCACGATATACGATAATAGGATTGACTTGTACAAGTGCTTCCATTTTACCCATGTGGTAACCATGCTTCCAAAGGTCGTAGTAACACTCATTTGACTTCACAACCGCCGCACCAACTTTATTGTATTTTAAGAACCCACCTTCTAAAATTGGAGATCCCGGGTTGGTGGTCCCTGTTGTCATTGTTATAAATCTTTCTCCTTCAAAAATGTAAAACTTGTCATCAGGCGTATTTGTTTTGTCCTCAGTTGAACGAATGCCTACAATATACCTTTGTAAAGGAAAACCTTTGAATGATTTAAGCCCTCTAATTCTGTTTATTATTTCTAAGTCTGTATAATTTCTAACCATGTTTTCTGCTTATTTCAAATAATTTATCAATACAAGTTGTCAAATGATCTATTTTTTTGTTTAAATCTTTCAAACTATTTTGTAAATCTTTTTCAATGTTATGTATTTTTATCTCGCTAGCTTGGTGCGTAAGGTCTACTTTATTCCTAAGTTCAACGACCTCTTTTTGCATCTGTTTATGTTCGCTTATCACACACTTTAA
>Ga0209190_1000388_pt1 | contig 32155 bp, 28 predicted proteins | sample M_140205_XF_Meta_FD_187315 | JGI IMG/M metagenome (GOLD analysis project Ga0209190, IMG submission 187315) | Freshwater microbial communities from Lake Montjoie, Canada to study carbon cycling - M_140205_XF_MetaG (SPAdes) (version 2) | ecosystem: Environmental > Aquatic > Freshwater > Lake...
GGTTTAACTGTTACGGGTGCTTCTGATATTGCGGATACATTAACACTAAGTAAGGCAACTGGAACTGGTTTAAGTGTTACATCAGATGCAATTGTAGGTGGTGGTTTAACTGTTACGGGTGTTTCTGACATTGCAGACACATTAACACTAAGTAAGGCAAGTGGAACTGGTTTAAGTGTTACATCAGATGCAATTGTAGGTGGCGGTTTAACTGTTACCGGCGCATTAGATTCTAATAGCACAGCTGACATTGCAGATACATTAACACTTAGTAAGGCAACCGGAACTGGTTTAAGTGTTACATCAGACGCAACTGTCGGTGGCGGTTTAACTGTTACCGGCGCATTAGATTCTAATAGCACAGCTGACATTGCAGATACATTAACACTTAGTAAGGCAACCGGAACTGGTTTAAGTGTTACATCAGACGCAACTGTAGGTGGCGGTTTAACTGTTACCGGCGCATTAGATTCTAACAGCACAGCTGACATTGCAGATACATTAACACTTAGTAAGGCAACTGGAACTGGTTTAAGTGTTACATCAGATGCAACTGTAGGTGGAACTTTAAATGCAACTACATTACAGATTGCAGGAACATCGGTTACTGCTGATGCTACTGAATTAAATTTACTTGATACAGCTCAAGCTGGCACTATTGTAAATAGTAAAGCAGTTATATATGGTGCAGCAGGTGAAGTAAATGCAGATATATTACAAATTGCTGGAACAGCAATTACTGCTGATGCTACTGAATTAAATTTACTTGATACAGCTCAAGCTGGCACTATTGTAAATAGTAAAGCAGTTATATATGGTGCAGCAGGTGAAGTAAATGCAGATATATTACAGATTGCTGGAACAGCGGTTACTGCCGATGCTGCTGAATTAAATTTACTTGATACCGCTTTAGCTGGAACAGTTGTAAATAGTAAAGCAGTTATATATGGCGCAGCAGGTGAAGTAAACGCAGATATATTAAATGTTACTGGTGCAACCACTTTAGATACTTTGACAGTCGCTCAAAATACAACATTATCAGGTGATTTAACAATTACTGGCGGTGATTTATTCGTTAGTGGTGACACAACCCTAGGCGCGAGCGGTGGTTCTACTCTTGGATTTTTCGGTTCTGCTGGAACTACTCAACAAACTTTAGCCAACATAATAGAAGATGATATAAGTATAAGTGGTAATGTTGATATAACTAAGCTTTTATCAGTATTTAATAATATTCTAGGTGTTCTTAACGCATATGGTTTAACAACCACCCCACCACCACCACCACCACCATAATAATAATAATATATGGGGTTTGTTAATAATTTAAATTATTTATTCATTATTTATAAAAAAAATGAATAATAAAATTTAGTTTTTATTCTTTTAACCTAACATAAGAACGACCACAATACTTATCTAATCGACCTAAGCAAATATCCCCATTTTTTATTTGTCTATATGTTGGTATACTTGTCATTGTAATTTCAGTGACTAATATTTTTTTATTATCTTTATACCAATAGGTGTATGGTGGACTTGGATACAATTTTCCATTATATGCATGTTCTGTTTGATGAGAAACTCGTAGTTGTTGTAGTGCTTCCGAATACCATCCATAATATTGTAATGTATCACTTATTTCTGGTGTAGGTGGTGGTGGAGGCGGTGATGCAAATCGATAATTCATGTTATAATAAATATATAGTTTAATACATTTATTATAATTTTTTGTTAATTTCAAATTTATATGTATGATATAATGAGCTATAGTATGCATCAATCATAGTAATAATCCTTAGACCAATGAATGCTATGGTATTTCTTAAGCTCTTCATAGTCTAATTTCCTTAATTCATCTATATAAAATAGTGCATCTGTGCTTATTGTTTGGTTAGAAGATAGCTGACTACTATATCCAAAATTTGTTTTATATTTGTAAAGAATATCTCCTAGCTCTCTATATTTATGACTATATCTTGTAAGATTTAATTTTAATTCAAGGGGTATACATTCTTCAAATTTAACTTCCCTATCATTTCCTAATATATCTGTAAATGTTATACTTGTCATATGTCTTATTATATATAATAAATAAAGTAATTTTATATAATTATATATAATTATAAATTAATCTGATAAGTTTTTTTTTTATTTGAGCGTAATATTCCGGTAAAAGCATGTTTATTTGGGTCACGCGGTTGAACTTCTTCTTCAACAACTTCTACTCCATTACAAATCGTTGGTAAACTATAATGGCTAAATTTTTTACGAGTATCAACAATAATATGTCTAGGAAATTCATAGTGAATACTCTGGTCCAGATGGTCGTATTCAGTCATAAATTCTAATAATTTTGTTTGATTTATTCTTAGATTTGAAATCTGATTTATTATTTCATTATTTAGTGTATTATGCAGTTTACTAAATTTTTTTTTCATATTAAAAAAATAATCTGATTTTTCCCCAAATTTAAATGCATTTTGTAATGCGATAAGCAATGTTAAAATACCGTTTCCAACAACATTGAAAACTGTAATATTATTATCCTCAGTATTCTTGAAATAATTACTATTAAATAATGCTAGACCACTGCTTAAAAAAATGCTAGGAACAAGAAAACATTTATTTAATATAGAATATAAACTGTTGGACCTAAAGCACATATATTCGTAGATAATAACCCTTTCTCTTAATTTTTTTATTACATCATTTAGATGCTGCTCAATTGAATTGGTATCGCTATTTTGTTTACTTTTTTCATTTTTTTGAGTGGCTTGGAGTGCCTTATCAATTTTTGAGTTCATATCATTATCATTATCATTATCATTATCATTATCCGTTTCAACAGGAATATCAATAGTATATGTAACACCATTATCGTTTATTCCATTTTTAAAACTTGTATTTGATTTAGGAGTATCATTTTCATCTAAACATATTTCATTAATACTTGAGAATGAATCTACAGTATTCATTAATTTTAATTATATATAATAGATTTTATTAAATCAAAAAAAAAATTAAACGCCGAAAATAATATAGTTTGTTTATATTTCGAATAAATAGATGAATATATTGACCTTAGACTATTGTCATTATATGCATTTTGGGTTTATTTTGTTAAGTGTATCAAATATTTAATATTTTCGTATGGATTTATATTTTCTTGATATTTTCTTATTATTTTTATAGTTTGTTTTACGAAAACTTTTTTTATTGATTTTGCGTATACTTTGTTTACCATTTATTTTTTTGGTGCGGTGCACTCTACTATTTTTAGAAAATCTGCCACCCATTAATGAATTTTCAGGGTGACAATCACACATACACCAATCATATAATCGAGTATAAGGAGTTGGGTTTGGATTTTTTACTCTGTTGTGTGCTTCTCCAGGAAAATGTCGACAATTAGAACATCGATGGCAATTGCAAATGCAATTTTCATCCCAATCATCAGCATAATTACAATCACATTGACCTATAGGACAATCTACATGACCATCATCTTCTTCATCTTCATAATCATCATCATTTTCATAATCATCTTCATCTTCATCTTCATCTTCATCTTCATCTTCATCTTCATCTTCATCTTCTTGATATTGCTCATCTTCATCTTCTTGTTCTTCATCATCTTCATCATTATCGCACTCACATTCCTCTTCACATTCACACTCATCATAATTACATACACAGTCTCCATCACCATCGCAATATCTATCACAATCACAGTCACAATATCCATCATCATTATCCTCACTTACTTCATCTGCATCGTTGTCATCGTTGTCATCGTTGTCATCGTTGTCATCGTTGTCATCGTTGTCATCGTTGTCATCGTTGTCATCGTTGTCATCGTTGTCATCGTTGTCATCGTTGTCAAACGCATGGTCAAAACCTCCTTCTGGTGTTACAAATATATATAAAACTTTATTAACAGGGTTATTACCACCATCGTCAACACCTGCATAAAAATCACCCCTTCCATTTGTTGGCGTAATATGGTATTGCCTACCCCAATTAGTATTCTGAATTGGTTCTAACATCCACTCCTCACCTTCCCAAGGACCGGGGTAGTTATGATGTGGTCTAACCGTCCATAGGTTATTTTGCGCATGTAAAGGTTGAATTAATACAAAACCTATATTACCTGGTCTATACATAGCCTCAGTCGCTGCATAATATGCTGCTTGCGTATTCATTTTATACTATATATTATATATTATTTATTATTAAAATATATTTTAAATATAATAACCCATAAAATTATTAATATTGGAACTATAAATATATTATACCAGCGAGTATTTATTTTTTTAGACATATAAGTATCCCCTAGCATATAACCTCGTTTACGATAATAATCGCGAACACCAATTCCTGAAATTACACTTATTTTTTCATAGTTGTGTGAAATAGCATATTGTTCTGCCTTTCTAAGTAATTCTTTTCCAATACCAATGTGTTGCGCCCCATCGGATATTATTGAACCAACAGCTTTAACTCTACCGTATACATGTAGCTCTCTAATCATTGCAGTCTTACCTTTTAATTCGGGAATAATGCTATTTTCAAGACTTTTTGATAAACGCAAACGAATAAACCCTAAAAGCAAATTGCGATTAGGTCTAACTACTTCTGCAGATATGAAATATTCTATTGCATCACTTGCTTTAAATGTTTTTACTACATATATAATTTCATTTTCTTTAAAGGGTTGGTCTTTCACTTCTCTACAACGAATACATTGACAATATATACCCATACTTTCAGCCTCTTCATGAACAATTTCAGACAAATGAGATTTAATAGAGGTGCTTGTGTAGCCTAGATAGTTTGTTTTTTCAACCGAATGTTTAAAATCTCGCTGTATTCTATTTACTCTAACATATGTAGGTGTAATTTTTTGCCTATATATTAAAACATCTTTAAGTTGTTTTGCATCAGTTGTTAATTCAGAGTATGGTTGCCATCGTCCATCTTCCTTCCAAGTCTTAATTTCTGTGAAAGATACATCAAGACACGGATAGTCTTTTAAATAATCAGGTATTAAATCAGGGTCGTCCACTAACACTTTTTGATAGCACTCAATATCACCTTCTGGTGTAGCGCCTGGCAAATCTGTCATTATATGAATTTCAATTTTAAAACCATAATCTTTCAGAAGTTTTATAGCTTTTTTACTATGTTTAATTCCATGTCCTCGGTTAACGCGTTTAAGTAATTCATCATCAGTATGTTGCACTCCTATCTCCACACGGGTAACACCAAATTTGCGAAATCTAATTATTTCATCTTCATTTATTTCATCAGGTCGTGTTTCTACACCTAAACCAACAACATGAATCTTTGCAAAAGTATTAAGGTTTTGTTCATATTCTAAATCATATTTATCACGAATAATGTTATCCTGATATGTATTTGCTGCATAATATAGATCTCTAATAAAATTGTATGCGACATCTTTAGGATAGCAACTAAATGTGCCACCTAGAATCCTAAATTCTATTTTGTCAATAATATGTCCCATTTCTTTTAGTGTATCAAATCTTACCCAAGTTTGTGAAACAGCGTCAAATCCAACTTTATCAGCGCGCTGAACAGCATCTTCATTACTTAGATAACTTCGAGGCATATCTTTAGTTGCGCCATTTTTAATTGTTTCATTTGGACAAAATTTGCAATTATATTTACAACTAAATTTATCAGGAGGCATAACTACTGATATATTAATAATACCACTGTCACTGCGGCATGATTTTTTTATTAATTTATGGTATAGAGTATCTATCATTGGATATTTAGCTGGGTCTTCGTCATGCAATTCCTTATAAATTCGTGAGAGGTCTCTTTTCGATAGCATACATTTATATTTTCGTGTTAGTTTATTCAATTGTTTATACAATTTATCATGCGTATCATAATTTGTAATTTCTAATTTAAGTATATCATGAATCATAAGTCTACCAACAATATTGATTTTATTGATATCTTTGTTTTTATCTTTAGCTATTTCTTCTATATCTCCCATTTATAAATAAATTATATTTATAGTATTAATTTAACAATTTAAAAATATCAATTTTTTATGTCATTATTTTTAGATTTTGTATAATTTTTGGTATACAAATATTCAATTTTTTTTTAATAAATTCTATAAATATCATACACACTAATTAAAATAATTCTATAATTATTTTAATTCGATAATTTTTTTAATAAATTATATTTATATATCTAATGTTAGATGATACTAAAACTAGTAATAATAAATGTCGATTAATTAAAAATTTTGATGTTATTAAAAGTGATAAAATGTATACAAATTTTGAAAAAGAAATCAATAAGTATAATAAATTAACACTAGTAAATTTTATAGTGGAATACTATGATAAATCCGCTATAAAATCTCTTTTTGAACATTATGATTGTATTGATTATTTTGAAATAATGGAAAATTGTTATCTTAGAGTTGTACAGTTTAAAAAAATCTTAGATAGTATTGAAGAAGAAAAACCTGAAAAAGATAAAATTGTAGAAAAGCTCACTCTGGAAAAATGTAATATTATTATTAATAATATAATAGGAAAAACTGAATTAAAAGGAGGTAAGCCATTTTTACAATTTATAAGAAATATATTTAGAAATAATGTTGAAGCGCAAGATGTTGATTATATTTATCCCTTTTTTATTATATTTATAGTATGCAGTTTATTAGAACATGTGCATAGACCTACTGCTCGGTTTTTGGAACTAGGTTTGTTTTTAGTGCCAGCGATAGAACGATTAATAAGGGCATGGCGTATGAGAAATATACCTGATAATGTTTTTAATATTTTATATGATTTAGTTTTAAGTTTAAGAACTATGGAAGGTCATGAACATCGTAGACAAATTGTATCATTTAATGAATATGCTCAATGGCATATAGATGGTATTGATTTATTAGAATGGCTACCAACATTTGGTAATCAAATGTTAACACGCGATTTCCAAAGAGATAATCTGCGTCGTATTCATAGCGAATTAAATTTATTTCATCATTTAGTTTTGACAAATGGTTGGATTGTTCTTTCCAGAGATGATAGTGTTACTTTAGATTTAAATTTAGCTGTAAGGGCGCATATGGTTGACCGAAGTAATAATAGACGAAATCCAGTTCGACATTTTCAACCAGGGCCTGTCGATTATTTAATAATAAGACGAGCGAGTAATATACCTGATAATATAAATTCCGAAAATCATTGTAATATTTGTTGGGAAAACCTTATTGAATCAAATAGTGAAGATGATACAAAAAATGAAAATGGTTATTTAGTTAGATTACATCAACAAATTAATGGCGTTGCTCATATATTTCATTTTAAATGTATTAAAAATTGGTGTTTAAGAGGAAATGTCAGATCTTGTCCTTTATGTAGACAAGATATCGTTTTTAGTCAAGTTTTAGCAAATGAAAATATTGCTGAAAATGAAGATGGTATGGATTTTTTTGATGTTCCAAGTGACGAGGTGTTAAACCACCAATAAAATATATATTTTTTACTAAATTATTTGTATGTTATAAATAATTTAATAAATATTATCAAATATATTGTATACTATTTTTGATAAAGAGCGTAATAAAAATGATACGGATTTTTTATCCAATTAAATTTAGTATATTCTCGTTTCACTTTACATATATTATAAAAATATGTAATATCCTTATTATCATCTAATAGTTTCAATTTATTTTTTTCAATTATATTTGTCCAATTTTCTCGTGACCTATATAATGCATAATAATTATCACAGAAATCTGGATTTTCTTGTCCACCTTCTCTTGCCCAACTTATACTATATAGTCCATGTAATACATCTAAAAATGTCTTACCATCTGTATCTATATTTTCATCAATATCATGCTCTCTTATTAATAGTATACCACCCGGTTTTAACACTCGCGCTATCTCAGATATTAAATTATCGGGTTCATTTGTGTGATGCAGCACCATTAATGCAGTTATAAAGGATACACTATTATCATCCATAGGAATTTTTTGATTATCGGTTTGTGTTTGAATAAATGTAAAACCCTCTACTGATTTTGGCTTACGAATATCTATACCAAATATATCTTTACTGCGTAATCCGAAATATTCACCTAATTTTGCAGTAATTCCACCTTCACTACAACCTACATCTAGATAATTATTTACGGATATGCTGTTTTCTACACTACTCACTAACTTACCAATATCATCTACTCTACTATCAGCTCTATCATCATTTTCATTATTTGGATATTTATCTATTGGGTATAATTGTAAATTTAAAAAACGATGAATATAATTATAAATAGTATAATCATCTGAATTATTATCTAATAAATTTAAAATGTCATTTTTAAGTCTATTAAACAAATTTCGATGCTCTAGTATTTTGAGATTAAACGGTTTTGATAATGTTTTGTCAACAGTATGATATAATCGTCCATTCTTATCATTAAATGCCTTTTTAAAATAAAATTTGTTATTTAATGTTGTTTTAGAAATATTATTCATATTTTATAGTTATACCTTTTATATAATTATTATGATTTTTTTTATATATATACAAATAAGTAGGTTAGAAATATTAATGATTTTAAGCCGGTGTGATTACTAATTAAATAGATAGATAAAATACAATTTATAATTTTGCATTTACTGTGCAATTAGCAGTTAATTTAGATAGATATGTTGTAGCGCTAATAATATATAATCCTGTATATTTTGCATTAATTATACCTGATTGTGTTACTACTATATTTGGCGAATTTGTGCTCCAAATAATTTGTTCTGTAGTGTTTAGAGGCATTTTATTTAAATATAATTGAATATTTGTATTTACCTTTATAATAAGTGTTGATTGTTTAAAAGTGAATGAAGTTGTAAAAATGGTAGAAAGGTTCGGATACAATACATTTGCATTAATAGACCCCAATCCAGTGCAATTATCATATCCTATACGACAACTATATGCGCCGTTTGTGCCAGTTAATATATCGTGAAATGATGTATTTGGAAGTTTATAAATAATTGGATTTATAAATTTATTAAAATTAACAGCTGCTAGAAATCCAGCAATTAATGGAGATGCGACACTAGTCCCTCCAATAATATAATATAATTTATTAATCATAAATACGATACCTGTATTAGGGTCGGAGCAAGATGCTAAATCAGGTGTAGAGCGACCAATTGTATTAATATTTGTTTGATAAGATGGTTTTGCAAATTTTGAGCTTATACCGCCGCCACCTTGTGACCAAGCAGTTTCAATAGTAGAAGAATTGTAAACATAATTTGGACAAATAAGGGAGGTGCCCCCAACTGCCGTTACATATGGACTTGATGATGGAAAATCAACATATGCGCCAGGTGTCAGCACACCATCACTTGAGCCACCATCTCCTGAAGCCGCGCAAATATTTATATTATTATTTGTCATAAAATTAAATAGATTATTTGTATTATTTAACTCATTATTACTTAGATATATTTCAGGTATACCCCAAGAACATGAAATAATGGTTGGTTTATAAATTGCACCACTCACATTTATGTATGATGTAAACATAAATAGAAACGCTCTATAAAATGTGGAATTATATGGAAAAAGATATAATATTATAGTCAATTTTGAACTTTTACAAGTTGAGCCAACTATTTGAACATCTATTGTATTTTCAATTGTAGCACCACCATCATGTAAATTTGGTGTATTTGTAGCACCATCTACACATACTACAATAACTTTAGGATGATTTATCGATGGAATGCCTATAGCTGACCAATAGGCTTGCACATCACCATTAGTTAAAATTCCATTATTAGCTAATGAACCGTATAAACCACCGCCAAATGATACAACGCCTACAACCACATTTTGATTTGTATTTGGTGGTATATTATATATAGATACAATCTGGGACATATTAAAATAACTAACACCTCTTGCATTTTCTTTTGGATTCACATTGTTGATAATATTTGGTTGAATTGGTGATAGAAATTGACTTTCGTTTATAATCATCTTTGGTTTTTTAAGATGATCCTTGTAAGTGTATGATATACTTTTATTTTGGGAATATTGTAATATCCAATATTCTAATATTGATTTACTATTTGAATTTATAGTATACACATCTAATATATATGTGGAAAGGACAGCTGTATTTAAGCCAGATTTCTGTGCTGAAAATATAATATCAGTCATTGTAATTGAGCTATTTGGTAGTATAGTTATTATAATTGATGTCATTATATAAATATGTATGATTTTTAAATGACATCAATTATATTATGATTTCCAAAATATTGTATCAAATCCATACGCACTAATTCCATCAATATAAATGGCATATGAAATGGCGTGTGTAATCACTACTATTTTCGAGTGGTAATTTTTAGAAACAAGCATTAGAATTAATCCGATAAAATAATGATGAATATGAATATTTCCACTGTTTAAAAGATAGAAATATGATGATATCAATGTAAATGCAATTTCGGTTACAAATAACATTGTATTTAATATTGGATTAGAGCTAATATAAATATAATATATCGATAATAATAATATGATACTTATTACAACTATCAATAATCCTATTTGTAAAGGTGTTTTAATATAATATGGGTCTAAAATAAATTGACTAAACCCTGGTATTTTATCTAAAAAACGAAAATTTAATCCTATAATAAATGGGATCATGTAAAATTTCATAATCTCGTTTTTATGTAGATTCATCAATATATTTCGCGGTGAGTGATAATAAATGATAGGTGAAATTATTGTATTAAATAGCATATCAAAATTAACAATATCATAATTTGAAATTAAATTAATTAATATTCCACCAATAAATCCGTGTAATAAAAATATGAAATAACAAATAATAAGTTTATAATAATATTTATTTTTATCACTATGTATTTTATAGGTATCGTTTGCATTGTTTATTATTTCATTATTATTTAATATTGGTGATATATTAATTCGACCAATTTCTGTTTCTTCTACCATTATATATCGTCTATTTTCAGTTCTCTCTTTTTTTATTTTATCCAATATATCATAACGATGGTTAAGAATATATTCTAATAGTGAATTATCTCTTCGAAATTGTATATGATTTGTGATTCTATCATTATCTATACTCATCTTTAAATTTTATATTACATAAATTATATCTACTATATTTAAGTATTTTTAGTATTTTTAGTATTTTTTAGTATGAATAATTAAAAATATATATTTATTACTAATTATTCATATTTTATTTTTTAACAGTATCGTCCCAAAATTGTACATCAGTAATCTTTCCAAGCATAACTACTGAATTACCTTCCATAATAGCTATACGACCAAGACCTTCACAATTTTTAAATAGGTCAACAACAAAAGGTTGCTGTGGCTCAAACACAATTTCAGCCATTTCATTTGCTTTAATTGAATTAGGTGCATCTAATTTTTTCATACCTGTTTCTTTACCCATTTTCCATTTAATTTCAGTTAATTTAACAGCGCTGTGGGCAGTTCTAACACATCCAATCGGAGTATATCCTTTTTTAAGTTCACCTGGATGGTCAAGAACTTGAACTTGAGCAGTAAAGTTTTTACAGCGTTTAAGTGTAGTGTCCTTTTTCAAAACCATAATATCTCCACTTCTAGGCATATTTAATTTGTCAAGACCTTTAATATTAAAACCACAATTATCTCCAGGCTCAGCTAATTCAACATTTTTATGATGCATTTCAATTGAAAAAATTTTACCGCCGCAAGGATTACCTGCAGTATTTGTGGGTAAAAATACAACTTCATCACCTGGAGCGACTTTTCCTTGTTCTATACGACCGGTAATTACATCACCGACACCTTTAATTTTATATACTCCAGATATTGGAGACCTTAGTGGTGTGTCAATGATACGCGTTGGTAGAGTTACAAAATTATTAAAACCGTCCAATACAGTAGTTACATTTATTTTTTCTCCATTTTGATTAGTAACTTCAACACCACTCCACCAACTCATATTATCTGATTTTTTGATAAGGTTATCACCCATAAACCCAGAAATAGGAATTATTGGAATAGTTGTAGCTATGGTTTCGCGTTTATAGCCTACTTTAGACAACATATCTATCATTTCATTTTTAACCTCTTCATATCTTTCTTTGCTAAAATTAACCGTTTTTTCATCCATCTTATTAACACAAACTATAATCTGTTTAACACCTAGAAGATTGAGAAGCCTCGCATGCTGTCTAGTTTGACCTTGCACTTCACCCGATTTATGGTCACCTTTTGCAATAGCGGTTGCAAAATTCCCATCAGCAGGGACCATCAATAGAGACACATCTACTTGACTTGCACCAGATATCATATTTCTAATAAAATCTCTATGACCCGGGCAATCTACGATAGTATAATGATACTTCTCAGTAAAAAATTCTTTAGTAGTGCATGAAATAGTAATACCGCGCTCTTGCTCTTCCTTTTGAGTATCCATATAAAACGCAAATGCAAAACTATCTTTACCCAATTCATGCGCTCGTTGTTTAAGTTTTTCCATATCACGCTCACTGATTCCCCCTAATTCATAAATTAAACGCCCTGTTGTAGTGCTTTTACCACTATCAACATGTCCTACTACCGATACTGAAATGTGTTGCTTTTCGCCTGACATTTTTAAAAAAATACATAATGTAATATATAGATGATACCTTTATATCATTATTTTTTTGATAATTTGGCTCTGAAATATAAAAATTAAATATTTAAGAATAAAAACGAGATAACATATACATGGACTATTTCTTAGAAAATTGTCGTATTGGAAACATTGTAAAACTTACCGAATTGTATGATACAACTCCTAATATTTCACACAAAATACAAGACGCATTTGAATTAGCATGTATACATGGTAAAAGAGATATATTACTAAAATTATATGAATGGGGACATCCAAACTATTTAAATATACATAATAAGGATGATTGTGTATTTTTTGATGCTGCAATTGAAGGATATACTGAAATTTTAGAGGATATATATTCTTGGAGAAGCAAAAATCATATTTTTAAAATAGAAGATAATTTTGATATATTATTGTTAATATGTAAAAAAAATCATGTAGCTATATTAGATTTGTTATATAAATGGAACTTTAAAATAGACATAAATAAATATGATAATTTTATATTTAAAATAATATCTGGATATGATAGTGCTGATGTATTAACATACATATATCAAATTAGCCTTAAAAATCAAAATCCTATTGATTTAAGTTATGATAATTATTATGTGTTTCGTAATGCGTGTTATTATGGGCAATTAGAAAATCTTAAAAAAATATATTATTGGGGTATTGAAAGCAACCAGCCTATTGATATTCATTGTGGTTTCGAGCAACCCTTTCGTTTTGCGTGTAACCGCGGACATACTGAAATCATGAATCAACTCTATAATTGGTCAATAGAAACATATTCACGAATAAATATACGTATCTTAGATGAAGACGCATTTATTACCGCTTGCAACAATGGAGAATTAAATATAATTCGTCAGTTACGATATTGGGAACCAGACATAGATATACACCATAATAACTCTTCTTGTTTTGTAAATGCTTGTAAAAATGGATTATTATATATAGTAATCCAATTGTATGAATGGATGTTAGAAGATGATACATTATATAAACTTGAAAATGTTATACATTTGGCAGTTTATGGGGCGGCCCAATTTGGACATATCACAATTTTTAAATTATTATTTAGTTGGTTTCCATCTATAATAGACAAATTAGATAATAATATTATAAAAACATTCAGGCATTATATACAAATATATATATATAATTGTATTAATTGCTATAAAAGAGATTGGATTAAAAATATGGAATGTTCAATAGACCAATGTGGTATTTGCTTGTCCGAAACTGAAAATGTGATATCTACACCATGTCAGCATAAATACTGTAAGGAGTGCATTATTACATGGTTGATGCGTTCAGATATATGTCCATATTGTAGACAAGTTATATAATATTCAAAATTTATTAATATTTTTATAAAGGATAAAATTGATTTATAAAAATATGTAAATGTTAAATGATAATCAAATAAATATTATATTATTATTTTAAAGATGACTGAAATCAGCGTAATTGAAAAAACAAATAAACCAAAAATCATTAATAATGGAAGTGGGGCAGGTGGTGCGAATACGAATAAAAACGGACTTGCATATGAAGAAGTAACTGATTTAAAAGACCGATTTAAAATCTGTAAAAAGATAAATAAAACCAACATCTATGAAGTAGTATTTAAAGGTCATTCAGATGTATATATAAATGCAAATAAATCAGAATTACATAAATACATGGAGAAAGAGGGTGAAAAAAATTTAGTGTTATGTCCTGCATCTGGCTGTAAACAACCAGATGAAGCATACATTGACCATACGCATAGCAAAATATTTATAATTGAAAAAAAATTTCAACAAGGGAGTGGCTCCGTAGATGAAAAAATTCAAACAGGAGTTTTCAAACAATTACACTACAGTGAATTATTTCCAAAATTCAAAATATATTATATATATTGTTTATCTGATTGGTTTAAACAAAATGAATATTCGAGCATTTTAAATTATTTGAAAATGAATGGTATATATGTATTTTGGGGAAGTTCCGAAACATTTAAAGACGATATCATTGAATTTATGCATAATTCTTTATAATAACTTCTTTCGCAGTTGCCTCTGGATTTTTTGAATTTATGGACCGTTTACATATTATTGAGGATATATTATATTTTTCATTTGTAAAATTGTGTCGTATTAAACTAACATCTGCATTACTTAATACTATTTTTATATTTTTTTCGGTTAAATCATGTATTAATGTAAATAAAGTATTATGTTGCTCGATATTAAATCCATTTACAGTATATCCTACAAAAGAGGTATCTGTTTCTGGTGCATAGGGTGGGTCAAGATATACAAAATCATTTGGTGTAACTGTTGTCAGAGAAGTAGTAAAATCACAACATTCAAATATAACATTTTGTATTAAATTATGTATTTCTTCTAAATATTCTTTATTTATAATTTCAGGTTTGTTATAGTGACCATATGGAACATTAAATCCGTTTGGACCTACCCGAAATACGCCTCTAAAACAAGTTTTATTTAAGAATATAAACATGGCGGAGCCTAATATACTCTTTTTATCGTTTACGCATAATTTATTATATTCACTTCTTATCCAATAATAGTAATTTTCTGTTGCTATTTTTGCTTCATCTATATTTGTTGGTTTTCGATTAATGTCGCCATTACCACATGTATTATAATCACTAATAATATTTTTCAGTATATCATACAATTCGTTATGATGAGTTTGTATATTTTTATAAGTATAAATTAATGGCTCATTTACATCAAACGCATATATATTGCCATGTATTTTGATAATTCCGTTTTTAACATAAGATAATAATGCAAATAAAACACTTCCTCCTCCTAAAAATATTTCACGATAATTATTTATTTCGATTGGAAAATCGGCAATAATAGTATCTATTATTTGACTTTTTCCACCAACCCACTTTAAAATTGGTTTAGAAATCTGTATTTTTTTATTAGAATTATTTTTAACAAGTTTATTATCATTTATAATTTCAACATTATCTAAATTGTTAACTATCATATTTGCATGTGTTGAATCTAATATATCAATGGCGTTTTCTTTTATGTTATTTTCAATAATACATAGATTCTTTTTATTATTATGCTGGAGATAAAGAGTTTTTCGCGTAAACTCTTTTCCACACTTTTCACAATTGTATTTACCCATTTTGATTTATAAATGCAATATTATAAAAATTCTATTTATAAATCAATTTTTTAAAACAACATATATTTTTTATGTGACTTATATCCTTTTATGATTATTTATTCATAGACTCAATATTACTTATGTTTTTGATTACTTTTATAATTGATTAGGATTTAGCATATATATTATAAAATAAAAATATAATATTTTAATTTATCTTTACGGTTAATGTAAAAATTTTTGTTATACATATATATATATATTATATGAATATATTATATTTAGATAATGATGAATGTTTAGGATATTTTAGTTTAATAAGCGGGCTGTTTAGTGAAACAGTGTGCGATTATTGTTTAAAACTTAAACTTGAAGAAAAAAATTTAGATAGAATAAATGCTGAAGCTTTATTTATCCTTTTTGCGGCTGATTTATTAGATATGGGATTTGCCAGACCTGGGCTAAAAGATTTTTTTGCTGAATTGAAGCGATTTAAAAATAAAGGATATTTAGACAAAATTATTATGTATACAAGTGCCGAAAGATATAGCAAAACTGAAAAAAATTATGTAAATTGGGTAGGATTTATGAAAAATCTGTTTGAGTTTTATAGTTCTAATCAACAAGATAATAACGATGAACTATTTTTAATATATGATTTGGACCATAGTGGTAGAAGTGATGAAATACCTCGCGAGTCTCCTGATGGTGCTACTTTGAAAAGTGTAGAAGTTCCTTTAAAACGATTAGGTATTTCTATGGAAAATGTTAAAAAAATAGCATTTTTGGATGATCGTCCCCAGAATATTTACATAGATGGTGATAGTCAACAAAACAAACTTAAACGGGTTGGGGTATTGCCCTATTATTTTTTACCTTCGCGTGATATTTTAAAGCAAACTTGTGCTAAATATGATACTGATTTTATGAAATTAGGTATGAAGTCATTGTCTAGTATAATGGATAGACAATATGACACCGAGTTAGAAGAATTTAAAGATAATGGTTATCCAATTGGTATTCCATATTTTGATATGAGTGAATTAGAAGAAAAAAAAAATATTGAAAGAGCTGATACACCTCCTCCTTCTATCGATATATCTGGTGAAGTAAATCCAAATGTAAATATGCAAATTGGGGATGCAGATAATATTTCTCTAGATATTACAAAAATGTTAGAAAAAACTGCATCAAAAGATGAAGAATCTATTGATTTTTCATATGAATTAAGTAACGACATTTCCAATATTAAACCAACATTATCTATAAAAACTGAATTATTTCCAGAAATAAGTTTAGATTTTAAACCTGATGTAGCTATTAACGCAAATGCAGACATTGGAATTAGTGATTTTAATCTATCAGAACAATCAGTTAATAGTATATTATCATCTATAAATATCAGTAATCATTTAGATATAGAAGAAAAAAAAAAACAAAAAATAGAATCAACTATTCCAGAAATTAATTTAAAATCAACCAAATTATTCAATGAATTTAAAACTAAAAAAGAAGAAAAACCTGCAAAAATAGAATTTAAAGATTTTTCAGAAGAATTTGGTAATAAAAAAGAGAATATTGTTAATATAGACAATCCTGATTCGTCAGTTATTAATAATCTTATAGATACTTTTAAAAATAAACAACAAATTGCAGGAGGTAACCTCGTAAATAAAAAAGAATTTAATTACCAACAATCTATTTTAAATGATATTGTACCATCAACTGCAAATCAAAACATACATAAATCTAAAATAGACAATTTTTCTATTGACATCTCTCGTGATTTTAATGGTGGATTACCATCGATTGACATCTCTCGTGATTTTAATGGTGGATTACCATCGATTGACATCTCTCGTGATTTTAATGGTGGATTACCATCGATTGATATTGCACATGATTTAAAGGGTGGATTACCATCGATTGATATTGCACATGATTTAAAGGGTGGATTACCGTCGATTGATATTGCACATGATTTAAAGGGTGGATTACCCTCAATTGACATCGCTCATGATTTAAAGGGTGGATTACCATCGATTGATATTGCACATGATTTAAAGGGTGGATTACCCTCAATTGACATCGCTCATGATTTAAAGGGTGGATTACCCTCAATTGACATCGCTCATGATTTAAAGGGTGGATTACAGTCGATGGACATGAACCAAAAAATAAATAGTGCATTATCATCCATTGATATATCGCATGAATTTAATGGCGGATTAGCTTCAGTTGATTTATCTCAAAATATAAATAGCGGATTATTATCAGTAGATAATCCTAAAACATTAAATAATCAATTACCGTTTATTGATGTGAGTAATATTGTTTTAAACTACAATTAAATTATAGTATGAGTCTAATATAATACCCGTTTATTATTATAAATTTTGTAAAATGTATACAATATATATTTTATAAAATTACTTAAAGAAATAGCGCATAAATAAATTCATATAGAATTAGATGACATCTGAAAAGAGTAAAGTAGCGATAGGCATCGACCTTGGGACTTGTATGAGTTGTGTAGGTATATTTCAAAACGGTCGTGTAGAGATCATCCCAAATGATCAAGGAAACCGTATAACACCCTCTATGGTAAGTTTTTCTAAAGATTCTTCCGAACGTTTAGTAGGCGATTCTGCTAAATCAGCCGCAAATAGTAATCCAACCGGAACATTATTTGACATTAAAAGAATTATAGGATTACCTTGGGATAATGTTGATTTGCAAAAAGATATAGCTAATTTCCCTTTTAAAGTTAAAAATGATGGAAATAACAAACCAATTATAGAATTAGAATTTAATGGTGAAACTAAAGAATATTATCCAGAAGCAATTGCCGCAATGATATTAACTAAAATGAAAGAAATAGCAGAAAGCTTTACGGGTAAAAAAATAACGGATGCGGTTGTAACTGTTCCGGCTAGATTTCAAAATAGTAGTAAGGAAAGCACTAAAGCCGCTTGTCAAATCGCGGGATTAAATTGTCTAAGAATTATTAATGAGCCTACGGCCGCGGCAATTGCATATCATTTAGATAAGAAGAAAGCCAAGGATCAATTTGTATTAGTGTTTGATATGGGTGGTGGTACTCATGATGTATCTCTTCTTGAGATTACAACTGACGGTTTAATTGAAGTGAAAGCAACTGGTGGTTGTGTGCATCTTGGTGGCACTGATTTCGATAATCGTATTTTAAATTATTGTGTAGATGAGTTTAAAAAGAAACATAAACAAGATATATCTGGAAATATAAAATCAATGAGGCGATTGTTAACAGCATGTGAACGTGCTAAAAAAACATTGTCTAGCTCACAAAGCACCAGTATTGAAGTAGATTCTCTTTTTGAAGGTATTGATTTTAATATTCAACTAACTCGTGCTAAATTTGAGAGTATTTGTATGGATATTTTTCAAAAAGCAATTGACCCAGTTAACGATGTATTAAAAGATGCACATCTATCAAAAAGTCAAATTGACGAAATTGTATTGGTTGGTGGGTCAACGCGTATCCCAAAGGTTCAAGATATGTTATCTCAATATTTTAATGGTAAAGAGCTTAATAAATCAGTAAACCCAGATGAAGCTGTAGCCTATGGTGCTGCTGTGCAAGCAAGTATTTTGATTGGAGATGTGCATGAAACTACTAAAGATTTGTTATTATTGGATGTAACACCTTTGTCTTTATCTATTGAAACAGCTGGTCAGATTTCAACTGTCATTGTTCCAAGAGGAACTACTATACCTGTTCGAAAATCAGAAACATTTTCAACATTTGCGGATAATCAACCTGGTTGCACAATTCGTATTTTTGAGGGTGAACGAAAGTTTACAAAGGATAATAATTTGTTGGGCCAATTTGATTTGTCTGGAATACCTCCAGCTCCAAGAGGTGTTCCCAAAATTACGGTTGATTTAGACATTGATGCGAATGGTATTCTTAATGTTTCTGCTAAAGAAGAAACTAGTGGCAAAATGAATAAAGTAACAATCACAAATGATAAAAATAGATTAAGTCAAGATGAAATTGATAGGATGGTGCAAGAAGCTGAAAAATTTAAAGATGAGGATGAGAAACTTAAATCAAAAGTAGAAGCAAGAAACTCAATTGAAAATTATGTATATCAAATTAAAAATACACTTACAGGTGAAATGAAAGATAAATTTTCAGATGAGGATAAATCGGTTCTTACATCATTAGTTGATGAAACATTGAAATGGGTTGAAGCAGGTGATTACACCAAAGAGGAATATGATACTAAGCAAAAAGAGGTAGAAACTGTATATTTTCCTATTATTCAGAAGGCATATGGAGTAAATGGCACTGGAGGTATGCCAGGTGGACTTGACCCATCAATGTTTGCAGGCGGGATGCCTGGTGCTGCTCCCAGTAATTCTGACCCAAACATTGAAGAGCTTGATTAAAATGTGAATGATATGTAGTGTAATTAAGTGTAAATTTATATTAATATTTTAATAAAATAAAAAAATATATTTTATTAGATTATTTTAAAAATCGTCTAAATATTAAATTCTCACTAAAAAATATAATGGGCAATAAACCTAGTAAGGAAAATATAGTTGATATTAAATCTAAACTTGAAAAAATGTATATAGACATTTTTGATAAAACAAATATTCTAAATACAATTGAACGCGATTATTGTGAAAATCTACAAATATATATAAATAATGATGTTTTAAATAAATATTCGAAAGAGGAATTAGGCGATTTAGGTAAAGGTGTGCTGTTAGGTTTAGACCAATCAGACTACCCTGAAAAAAAACAACAGCTTTGTAATAGACTTTCGAGATATTATGTTAAAAAGATAAACTTAGTTGGAACAATTATTAATGTAATTAGATTAGCACATCTTAAACTTGATCGTATTAAAAATGGTGGTATATGTTTTCCTGGTAAGGATAAAGATATGTTAGAAAAGTCAAATGTTACCCCTTTTATAAGAGTTGAACCAACTATGCCACTAGATATTAAAACAGATTTAAATAGTTTAATAACATTAAATAGTGAAGTCATGAATATTCGTAAAAAGGCCATTGAAAAGGCAGGTTTGCAAAAAAAAAATTCAGATTTATTAGATTATTTAGCTATGGTTGAAATAGATAATCCTCATACTTGTGCTAGCTCCAATGGAACATGGGTTGAAACACGCAAAGAGATGGAAGATGTATATTTGGTTCCATCTAAAAAATTAGAAAAAGAGAATAAAAAATGGTTGGATCAATCGCAAAAATTAGAAAATACGGTATTTTCGATTATATCAAAACTAATAGACATTTTAGCAAATATAATAGAAGAACGAAATGAAGTTAAAATGACATCTGGAAAAGAAACACGCGAGAAAGTTTGGAGAGATAAGTTAATATTAGATAAGGATCTTGATACATTTGCTATCAAAACAAAAAATTTAATAATAGAACTTTTTATTGCAATGGATAGTATGTATTTGGTATTATTTTCAATTAAAGTTATAGGTAAAGAACACATAGATGCTATTGCAAAACACGAAGAAGAATTAAAGTTATTGAAACGAAGAGGAACACAATCATAATGAAGTTTGATATAGTGGTATAATTTTATCAATATAGCAAGTTTTTGTTATTAACTGATATAGCATAAAACTAATAATTAAAATTAATATTAATATCATATCAATTCGTGAATAATAATTATATATTAGCATAAAAATAGTGAGTATTATAATTAAAAATGCAAATTGAACATATTGCATTTTACCCCACCCACCTCTATCAACAATTATAGCGATTCCTTCAAAAATTTTAATATTTGAAATACCTCCTTCTAAGGAGATGATATTTTGTATATCTTTGAAATATGCATTTTTAATACGGTCACTTCTTGTGCCAGACCTACAAATAATGTATACATATGCATCTTTAGATAAATCGATAATCCATTTTTTATTAAATGATATATGATTCATAGGAATATTGTAAATTGTTATTGATTTATTATTTGATATTAGGTATTTTTCCATACATTCGGTATCATTTCTAATATCAATAAGTACAATATTTTTAGATAAACTCATATTATTTTATACCTTATAAATAGAAAATGAATATATATTTTAATCGCATATGGTAAGTAAAAATTGATACAAACTAATTTATATGTAAAGTTAAAATAATATAATTATAAATTTTAAGTGTGAATATAAAATGAGTATTTTAAAATGTAAATATATATTCTATGGTATCTATGAATTACCAAAGAATATTCATTCATTAGAAGATTTAAATAATAATACCGATATCGATTCTTGGTATATAAAATGGGGCGTATTAAATATTAATTGGAAAGATGGGAGTTCCACTACAATTGAAGCATCTATTCCAATTGATGAGACAAATGACTATAAATATCCATCAGATAAACCAGAAGATTATATATTTAGTGAAATTAGTGATAATGAATTTATTTAAACATAAGGAAATTAATATGTATCATTAATAGCTATTACACCGATGTTATTAGATTTTCAATCTCTATTTTTTTAAATATTTTTTTGTCGATTTTGTTTTTAAGTTCTGTTTGTTCGCTGATTTTTGCATGAGTTATTTTCAGTTTTGATAATTTTTCGTGATTTAATTGCTCACAAAGGGCAATTATAAAATTAACTCTCGACACAGCACCATGTGGACTATTTATTACTATTTCAATACATCGATGTATTGTTTTAATTTTTTCAACAATAAATTTTATAATAATTCCACAGTTTGATGTTATATCATTACTATTATAGTATGAAAAATCAATCGAGATGGTTTGTAAATTATAAAGTTGAACACTTATTATTTTTAAATTAATAGATAAATCACCTCCTCCAAATCTTTCATTATTTTGCATTTTATCACCTAAAAATATTTCATATCTTGGAGCAAGAAGTCTAATTTTTGTTTCATTTAAATTGTGAATATAAGTAGGACAATTATCTGTGGCGTAATAAGCCGTTTCCCGAAACTTAAATAATTGTTGAACTTGTTGTTCCAGAACAGCCAATCGTTGTTTCGTTTCACGCAATTCGTTTCTTAGTTCATCAACGACAGGATCATCTACAATAAGAGGTGGAGCATTAGGTTGTGGTATAACAGGGCCATTACTTTCAAACTCAAAGACAATTTTACCATTTTCAAGTGCCATTCGTCCATAACATCCTTTTTCAATTTGTAATATTTGATTATGTGCCATTATTTATATAGGTATTTGGTTATTATCTATCATTTAATATTTATATAAATAAATCAAATTTATATTTATGCAAGTGATAATACAATAATGCACATTCTTAACTTTTACAGATAGGATTATGTTATTTTTTGCTATTAATGTAAATATATATAAAAATTAATACGTTATACTATAGAAAGGTGTAGAATGCTGTAATGGTGCAAAACTTACAACTGGATTTTGAGGAGTTGGGTCTGCATATGTAGGAGGAATATATCGAAGTTGAGCTGGCTTTAATACTAGACTATATTTAGAAAATTTATCTAAATAGAAAGTCATAAATTCATCCATCGTTTGATAATTCATACACACAAATTGCGACCCAGTTAGCCAACATTCTGCTGGATTATAATTAGTTGATTCTTTACCTTTAATATATGGAAAAACTCTTGTGATATTTCTTCTATTATATTCTCTTAATTCACTTTTATCAAAATTATTAAGTATTTGCTCACTGCTTAAATTTCTTAGAAACGGCATTTCCCAGCTGAAATTTACTATTTCTTCCATATCACATCCTTCCCATTTATCATTTGAAATAATAACAACTTTACCAATTAATTCTTTAATTGGTGTTTGAGCTAAATTTGTTGTTTTGTAACTATAACTGCTAGATAATAATTTATTGCCAAAATTATCGTGAATAATTGTTGATATCTTTGTTAAAAGTTTATAATTCTGCTCCGTGTAAATATTTAAACATAGAAATAATGGGTCATTTCCGTTTTTAATATAATTACTACCAAAAGCAATTTCTCTTATTCTTTTAATACATTCTTCAAAATCTAATTTATTTGTATAATTCCAAAGACCTTCTAATTTACCAACATATACCTTTGGTGAACTATCCCAACAAAAACTGTCTTGATAAATATCCAATTCAATGTACCTACTTCCACACTCTAGTTTATTTTGTATACAATCAATACTGGCGATATCATAATATTGTGAACCTGGTAGAAATGATTTATAACTACTTGCAATATAGAAATCGCATAATTTAAAATTTCCATTCATTACCTCACTATTACTAGTTAATGGATATATATCTGCTTTACTTCTATATTGCAGCATATTATATCTTAACTTATAATCCCGATTATGAATTTTTGTAAAATATAAACCTAATAGAATTATGGAGCATAGAAATGTAATTATAGGTATAATATATTTACCTATTACTGCTCTAGCATCTGTGGTGCTTTCATTAAAAACAGATGTTAATTGTAACATTTTATTTCTGGCAATATCTATTGCTTCCGTTGTATTTTTCATAACAGGTATATAATTAATAAATAAATTATATATGTGTTAATATATATTTTATAATTATTTTATATAAAATATATATCTATACATCATTAAGATTATATTTTGCGTTTAATTCATATACTAAAGCAGTATTATACTGCTCTTTATTTAATTCAGTTACTTGATTTGCAAGACATTCGCGCATACTATTATATTGACTTAAATATTTTTCGCATAGTTTATTATCATTTATGGTTTTAGTTAATTTATCAGCATCATCTATTATTGGTTGAATTGCATTTAATGTAGCTAATATTTGATTTGGTATCCATGTAGTAATAGGCGTGCCACCAGTTGCAGTTGGATATTTTGTATTTTCCATAATATACATTTGAACAAATTGCCAGTGTCCATTTCTAAATCTATAAATTTCTCTATAAATTTTAAATAATTCGGTATGAACTGATATATTTTGTAATTTTAATAATCTACTTGAAAAATCGTTTAAATTACTACTACACCACTCTAATAAATCACGAAATGGTTTTGGACGATAACTTCGCATATTTATTAAATATTCGGTAAGAATATTATTTGGATAATACTTGTCAATACCGAAAACGGTATCTAAAAACGGTATAATTGTATCTTGACTTCCGGATTGACCACGATAATATCTGGGCTCAACTTCCGGCTCATATATAACACCATTTGGAAATATATCGGTATTACCTTTAATGCCCATAATAAATACTCTGAAATCATTATAGTGTTTAGAACGACTTGCGGTCCACATCTGTTTACGACTAAGGTTTATATCTTTTAGAACTTTTACAAGTAAATGTAAGTCATTAACAACTTTATCTATATTTATATTATTGTCATTGTTGTCATTGTTGTCATTATACACATTTTCTACCAAATTATTGATTAAACCAAACATCCCAGCTGTATGCCTATTAATATCGACATGCACCATAATAAAACCAGATTCATCTGACATACCACTAAATTTATTAGCCATTTTTAAATTATCCCATTCTAATCCGCGCGTTTTATCTATTCTTACATAATTACCAAGCGAATAACCGTAGCTATATTCTAGAAATGGGAAAACCCCCAATTTAATTGCAGTTTTTATTAGTGGTTGCGATATATTAGCTGGTAAACTACTTCTAGCTACGCCATAATCTCCTGTTTTAACAAAGTTTTTATATGATGGTTGTAATAGATATGCGCTTGCTAAAAAGCAGTAACCTCTATAAAGTGCTGCAATTAATTCAATATTATTTTCATTTATAATAAGCTCAGTGTAATCAGGTAAATTTGAGCATTCTATCGAAAAAAGATTTTCATCTAAAATAAGCCCACCTTCACCATTATCCTTTACAATACACATATCATCAAGCAACAATTGCAATCTATTATATTGATTCGGCAGTTTTTCAATTGGGTCTTCCATTGGTAAAAAACCATATTTTGAATTAATATTAAAAAAGCCGTCTGTAAAATTAGGAATTATCATATTTAACACAATTGTATTATAATTAACTATGTAATAGTATTTATTTAAGTATATATAATAATTTAAAATTATTCTTTAAAAAATATAAAGTAATATATATATACAAATTATGAACAAACCTGTATTAGAACATTTATATAAGATTTATAAAGTTGACGCAAATTGGGACGGTAGTAAAGTAAATATGTCAGCAAGCGGCGGTTTTTTATCAACTTTTGAACCAAATTTATATAAATTAGACTGTAATCAAACTGCTAGTTTTTATTTTAATAATATGCACCGAGAGAAATCTGGTGCAGTGCAGGTTGAAGTTTATTCTAGAGAGTTTGTCCGGGCTGATGTAAGATGCTCTGATGGACGAAGCCCAGAAGGAAATACTGCTAATCTTTATGAACTAAAGGATATTTATAAGTTTTCTGCAGAATTAACAGAAGAATCAGTCAAATTTATGGATGTTGGGTTTTTTTCAACGAGCGAAATTACTAGTCCTCTAAAAGTTCAAGAAAATAGTAAAATATTTAAAAAAGGATTAGAAGAATATGGTATGCCTGAAGCTAAATCTGGTGGTAGAAAAAAAAGTGCTAAACAAAATCGCATTAAAAGACGTAAGATTAGTAAATTGCGCAAATAAACAATAATAAATACATTCAAAAATTTAAAATTGATTTTTTTCTATAAAAATTAATTTGCGATTTTTTTTCATTTTGAATAATTTCTTGTAAATTTTTTATTTTATTTTCATATATTGGAATTAATACATCGGTTTTATCATTTTTCAAAATGATTAATTGCTGTTTTTTATATTTAAATATTTTATATTGACATAGAATAATATTATTTTCCCATATTTTTTTAAATTTCCGTGCTAATATCGGATAATCTTTTAATGAAAGTAATGCATTAAATAAATATAACATGTCATCATCGGTTATGTTAGGAATAATATGTTGAAATGCTGATATTAAATGCGTACACATATGATATGATTTTTCCATAACACATGAATTAAGCACTGTTAATTTATCAAAAACTGAATCTGACACCATAAATTGGGATTGTTCCCAAGTATGTATAATATAGAGATAAATCGATATGTGTTTTTTAATATTTGTAATTTTTATGGTCTCTTTCGCAAGACTAATTTCAAGTAAATAATCAGGTTTTATAATATTATATTTAGTAATAAATACTTGACTTTCTAACATATATATATTACACATATCGAAAAGAATAAATAATCGATATTTTAAATGGGAAAAAGTAAGAAATATGCACCAAAAAATTATTTTTAAATATATGCAAATCAGTAAGGGTTTAAATAATTTTTGATTTGTATTTAAATATAAATAAGTAATAAGTAATAAATAATAAATGGGAGCAAATCAATCAAACAATAACATAGATTTTAATAAAAAAATATATATTGTAATAGATTTATATTTAAAACCTAAGTTTGAGGAGAACCAATCTTTTGATATTGAAAATTTTAAAACAAATAGCTTTCTTAAAAAAAATGTAAAGGATATTATAGCAAATTCATTAATAAATAAATTTAATCGTAATGTAATACTTTTGGAAAATAATATATTATTAATTCTAAAGACAGATAAAAATAATATAAAATATTTAGAAATCAATGCCGCAATTGAATTCAGTGGTTTATTAGAGTCAAATGTAAAGACATGTATAATTCCGACATCTACGCCTACATATATAAATCCAAATGAATTCCTTTTTAGTAGTTTACCTGATGTTACAATAGATATAATAAAGATGAATGTATTAAATCGATTATTTGAGTATGTATCTAATAAATTCGGTATTATTACACCTGATATAACTTTAATTATGCTACATCAAACATTATATAATATCGAAATATATCAAAAATAAATTAAACAATTATATAAGCTGTTAAAATTATAGTTACTATTTTTTAAGTAAAATAATATAATTTTTAAGTTTACGCAAATATATATAGTAATCTGAGTCATCCGTATCTGTTACCTTTTTAAGAAAAATTATATTATTATAAAATAATGTGCAGAGCTCTATTGAAGGGCCTGATGATGGTGTGCTTGATACAGTTTTATATATTGAATTAATGGTTGCCCATGATTGTTCATCATTGTAAGTAAATAATCCTTTATATAACGATACATCTAAATAATTAATAAAATTAGTCATAACTTGAGCTATTTCGTGAACTGAAATTTGTGATGTATTTTCTTGATTCATTTTTGTATTATTATATTGTTGTAAATTTTATATCATTATAACTATTACATAATTTTGACGCGTCGTAGAATTCAATAATATAATGTATTATATTTTTGTAATTTCTAAAAATGATTTTAAGATATGACAAAAATATATATAATATAATGGATATAGTTCCAACAATTAAATTAAATGATACTACACAATACATGTCTATTGGTGAAAAATCTTTAGTAAACAATAAATTTTTTCAATTTATTGATATTATGATGAATGACCCAAAAATGAGAGCGTTTTTTGATGAATTTTTTAGTGACTGGGATGAAATTAAAACAACAATTATGGTTATGAAAGCATATCAAGTAATTGATGTTAAACTAAAGGAATTAAAATTAGATACAATCAATGAAATGTCCTCAGAAATGCGTCGGAAAATGATGATAGGTATAATAAAAGACATGCTTACTACAAGTGAATGTCGACAAGAATTAGTTAAAAATATGAATCAATTTATGGGTATTGAAAATTTTAATCAGTGTAAAAAATTAGTTCAAGATAAAACAAATAGTTATGCATTATTATATAAAGATGAATAAGCTGTATTAAAGATTTATGTTTAAAATCTAACTCATTCATCATTTTCCGCAATAATTTTGTCGTCAATATTAAATAAACTAAATATTGGTAGATGATCACTATTGTTTATTAATTTGCTATCATCGGTTGTATATAATAATCGATTAATACCAGGATAATTTGCTGTTAATATTCGATCACACCAACAAGGTATTCTATCAGTATTCCATCTACAATAATATTTATCTAAATCAACACTTTCTCTATGCATTTCTTGTATATCGGCTCTATTATTATAAACTTTATAAGTAGGTGAAAACTCAGGTTTATCAAGCAGATATTTATAAAATGATAATAACGGTATATCTAATTGATATCCGTATTCTTCACCATATTTAGTATTTATTAAATTATCTAATGAATCACTATAAAAATATGATAATAGATATAATTCATCATTAAAATATAGTAATTTCCAAGATTTATTTTTTAAGTATAATTCAATTAGATTTGTATTTTCATATGAAATTAATGATGACTTATCATCTTTAATTTTAAAATGTAACCTAAAATTAAAATCACCTAACATAAATAGATAATTATGTCGATTTTTTGATATAATATAATCGTATATTACATTTAAACTATCAATACGCTCTTTAATACCTCCACCCTCATATGACGAATGATACGGCATGTGTGTATTGATAAATAAAAATCGGCATTTATCTATTTTTATTACAATAGAAACAGCTCCTTTTCCAAAATATTGATAATTAAATCTCACCCAGTTTTCTTCTATGAATTCTATAGGAATTTTAACATTTTCCGCTTTACATATATATAAACCTAATCCGCGAATACCTACATTACCTATACCATTCAATCTAACCTTATGAATAAGCTCATATCTATTATGCAATTTTGATTCTGGCAAATAATATTCAAATCCAAATCGTGTTTCTTGAAAACCTAATACAATAATATCAGGTTTATTTGGTAGTTCTTCTATTTTCAAATATATATGATTTAATACATCGACATTAATATGAGTGCCGTTTTGATTAAAACTGTAAATAAATAAATGCATCTTGTATATATATCATAGATATATTATGCTTTATATTTATTTGATTATTACTAAAAGAATTAAATAAATATAAATCTAATAAAACCCATTTCCACTTATAGCATAAGCTTTTATATCTATATTTAACAACATATCGATATCAGTTTTATCCATAATTGTTGCACAATGCGGGCTTTTATAAGGATTAACCGATAACATTATCTGTATGAAATACCTAGATATACATTTGTAATGATAGTAAAATGTATTAGGATTTGTTAAACTGTTTAGGTGCACAACATATCCATTAACATTATTAGTAGTGCCTGTTATATTTGTACATAACATATAACCGCAAAGCCGACATGGTGTATCTCTACTATTTTGGGGCACATCCGTTTCTCGTTGTAATATTATAAAATCAGGTATAAAAAAGTCAGTGCCCTCAAAATTATTATTATTGTGACTATTTTCAATTAACCTAATAGTGTCATATCTATTTACACCTATTTGGTATGTATCTACTAGATTGTGACTTGTTATATAGTTATATATACATGTGTAGTGAAAATACTTAATTGGCTCTATATCAAGTCTTATAATATAGCCATTTATATTATTATAAATATTTTGTGGTGCAGGTGTGCATATGTTGAAATTACATAATAAGCATGCAGTATTACGAATCGGGTATGGTATAGAATGATTATGATTTAATATAGTATATCTAGATGGAGGATGCGGGATAGTACCATAATATTGTATTGTGGTTGCATTAGATAGGTCACCATTAAATAATTGAATACGGTTATTACAGACATCCAATATATATAATAGGTCATTATGTATTGCTAATTTTCTTGGAAAAAAGAATGTGTTATCAGTTCTACCGAAGTGACCTGTTCCTAAAGAATGAGGAACAGCATTGGGACCAGGTATATGTGTTGCAGTAATTGTATTATTGACATTATTAATATTGATACGAAACATCTGAATACGATGATTATAGGTATCAGCAACATATAATATATCTTGGTCGTTTTGCCGATGTATTGTAACTCCATAGGGACAACGAAATCTGCTGTTAGTATTTCCTACTAAGCCCATTCCTATAGAATGAGGACTATTCGGTTGACCAGGTAGATGTAGTGCAATAACTGTATTATTACCATTTATAGTTATACGAAACACCTGAATACGATTATTTTCTGTATCAGCTACATATAATATATGTTCGTCGTTGTGCTGATGTATTGCAATTCCTCTTGGGCCATTAAATGTGCTGTTAGTACTTCCTAATAACCCCATTCCTACAGAATGGGGACTACCTATTTGACTGGGTATATGTATTGATGTAATTGTATTATTAGCGTTTATAGTTATGCGAAACATTTGAATACGGTGATTGCCTGTATCAGCTACATATAATATATCGCTGTGTATTTTAATATCTTGCGGACTATAAAATTGGTTGGGCTGATTACCGTATACCACTGTTCCTATAGAATTATCACTACCGGGTTGACTAGGTATATGTAGATATGTAATTGTATTATCGACATTTATAGTTATGCGAAACACTTGAATACGACTATTGCCTGTATCAGCAATATATAATATATCTATGTCGTTGTGCCGATGTATTGCAATTCCAGTTGGATTATGAAATAAACGGTTGGTAGCACCGGATAAGTCTGGAGAGCCTATGGTATGTATAAGTGTATAATCTGGATTAGGTGAAAAGATGCGTATGCAATGATTCAATGTATCTGCTACAAATACATATCCAGTATTATTGATTGCTATTCCCCGTGGGTCGTTTAAACGAAATTCTTGATTTGCAATAGGTCCACCTCCATACATATCTTTATTTTTATTGTATATATTATTTCTTAGACTTATCATATAATAATAATATTTATATATTATTATTATATTAAATAATTAATAGCTAATTATTATTTAGTTAAACTATATGTATTACTAATCTAATTAATCTAATAAAACCCATTTCCACTTATAGCATTAGCTTTTATATCAATATGTAATAGCTTATATATATCAGCTCTATCTATAATTATTGCACAATGCGGGCTTTTATATGGATTAACCGATAAACTTATCTGTCTGAAATACCTAGATATGCATTTATAATGATAGTAATAGGTGTTAGGATTTGTTATATTATGTAGGTGCACAACATATCCATTAACATTATTAGTAGTGCCTGTTATATTTGTGCATAATTGAAAACCGCAAAGCCGACATGGTGTATCTCTACTATTTTGGGGCACATCCGTTTCTCGTTGTAATATTATAAAATCAGGTATAAAAAAGTCAGTGCCCTCAAAATTA
>Ga0209190_1000389_pt1 | contig 32102 bp, 44 predicted proteins | sample M_140205_XF_Meta_FD_187315 | JGI IMG/M metagenome (GOLD analysis project Ga0209190, IMG submission 187315) | Freshwater microbial communities from Lake Montjoie, Canada to study carbon cycling - M_140205_XF_MetaG (SPAdes) (version 2) | ecosystem: Environmental > Aquatic > Freshwater > Lake...
TCGATCCGCAATGAAGTCCAAGTTTTGAAAACAGGTAATTGTTACCTACTATGAACTCCAGAGGCCCACTCCCGAAGCCAGATTCCCGGCGCGGGCTCAATGGCACCAACAACGCGGCGACCGACTTCATTCAGGAGGTCGTCACCCCTCCGTCCTGGCTTACGAAAAAGCACCACGCGGAATTCCAGCGGCTCATTGACATGCAGCACGGGGCCGGCGTAGGCACCCGCCAAGCGGACTCTGACTTGTACGCGCAGTACGTGATCCTCTTAGACGATTTCCGCCGCGCCAAAAGCGCCGATGAACGCCAGAAAGCACGCCGCGTAATGGCCGGGCTGGAAGATGCCCTAGTGATTGGCGAGAAATCCCGCCAGCGCGTCGGAATCCGTGGGAAGAAAGCGGCGCCGAAGGGCAAATTGGCGCTGATGATCGCCGAGAAGAATGGCACAGACGGATAACTATTTCGATCAGGCCAAAGTCGATCACGTCATCCGTTTTATCGAATCGCTCACGCTCACCAAGGCGACCAAATCAGACGAGCCTGAGCCGTTCATCCTCCTGCCGCACTGGCGCGAAGCCATCACCCAGCTATACGGCTGGCGCAGACCGGACGGCCGCCGGCAGTACCGCAAAGCCTTTTTGACATGTGGCCGCAAGCAGGCTAAAACGCAATTCGCCGCGGGCGTCTGCACCTACGAGTTTTTTATGGGCGATACCGCCCGGCACGAGATTTACTTTGCCGCCACCGACGTATCGCAAGCTGGAATCTGTTTCGACGCGGTACACGACATGATCAAAGCCGAGCCGGATCTGTCCGACCTCTGCCGCATCACTCCATCTCTAAAGCGCATCGAGAACCGGCAAAACGGAAACATCATGCGCGTCCTCTCCGCCGAGGGCGCGGGCAAGCACGGATACAACCCCTCGCTGGTCGTTTGCGACGAACTGCACGCCTGGGGGCCGGCGCACATGGAGCTTTACCGAGCACTGACGACCGGTGGCAAATCCCGCCGTGACCCGCTTCGCATCATGCCGACAACCGCCGGGCATGACATGGAAAGCCTGTGGGGGCAGGAGTACCAATACGCCAAGGAAGTGCTCTCCGGCAAGATCAAAGACCCGTCGTACCTCGCCATGATTCATGAGGTGCCGATGGACGCAGACTGGCGTGACCGCTCACTGTGGCCGCTGGCTTTGCCGCTCCTCAAGACCGGGCATCACCAAATCGAGGACTACGAAGAGGACTACCTCAAAGCCGAGCATTCCAAGGCCGAAGAGTCCACCTTTCGACGACTGTACCTCAATCAGCCGATGGGCTCGGAAACGGCATGGCTGGACATCCAACTATGGGACGAGCGTACCGGTTCCGTCACCGAAGAATTACTCCGCCGCTGTCCGTGTTTTGGCGGGCTCGACCTTGGCGCCACCCGTGACCTAACGGCCTTCACCTTGGCATGGAAGCTACCCGACGGCAGCGTGTTTATCCGCTCCTGGGGCTATCTACCAGAAGACGATGTACGCGGCCGCGAGAAGCGCGACGCTGTTCCATACGGGCAATGGGCGCTGGATGGGCACATTGTGCTCACGCCGGGCAACGTCACCGACTGGCGATTTGTAGCCGATCACATTAAAACGCTCAACGAACAGTACCAGATCCAAAGCGTTTGCTATGACGCATGGGGCGCCCGTGACACCGCAGTGGCCTTGGCTGAAGGCGGCATGGAGGTGATCAAATTCGGGCAGGATTATCGGGACCAATCGCCAGCCGTGAAGCGGGTAGAAGACCTACTGCACATGGGCCGGCTGATCCATGAAAACGATCCGTCGTTGCGCTGGTGTATCGACAACACGATGGTCAAAAGCGACGACAACGGGCACCGCAAGATTGCCAAAGTGCAGCGGCTCACCAACCGGAAACGAATCGACAAGGCGGCATCTATGGTAATGGCAATCGGCGGACTGATTCAGGCGGAAGAATACAGCGATCCGTACTCTGACGGGCGAGCGAATCTCAATTGAACATCATCCGAAAAGCATACGAGGCCGTGGCAGCCGCGTGGTACCAGCGTAACGGCTACTATCGCCTAGCCGGGCTGTACGGCGCCGGGCAGCAGACCGACGCGGGAGTGTCGGTCACCGTCGAAAGCGCCATGCGCTGCGGGCCGGTGGCCGCCTGCACCCGCGCTATCTGTTCGCCTATCGCGTCGATGCCGCTTCCGGCCATGCGGAAGGACGGAGTGCGGACCATATTGGAGCCTAACTCCCGCCTCCATCGCATCCTCAACCTGGAGCCTAACAGCTTCCAAACGCCTCAAAAGTGGCGCGAAACGACGTTACACCACGCGCTGAACTACGGCAACGGCTACGCAAGGATCATGCGGGCCGCCAATATGGGCGAACCGGTGGCACTGATCCCTATTCACCCGTCGGCGCTGGTAAAAAAGGACATTGTGCGCGGTGAGCCGGAATACTTGTTTCGCATCGCCAACAAAGAGGAGCGGCTGAAAAACCGCGAGGTCTTCCACCTGCAAGGGCACTCCGAGGACGGCGTAATTGGCATCGGAGTAGTCGATCTCGGCAAAGAATCTATCGGTCGAGCAATGGCAATGGAAGCCTACGGCGGGACGTTTTTCGGCCGTGGCGGCGTTCGCGCCGGACTACTCAAGCGGACGATGCCATTCGCCGACGCCACTGCTCAAGAGCGTTTTGAGGACGAGTGGCAGAAGAAGTACCGCAACGGGAAAGATTCTTTCCACCGCAATATCCTTCTCGTTGCCAACTCCAAGGGCTCCGACGGCTGGGAGTGGGAGGGAATCGGATCGCAACCGTCCGAGGCGCAACTAGTCGAGCAATCCCGCGCTGTCGTCTCTGATATCTGCCGTTTCTATGGCGTCTCGCCTACCCTCGCGCAAGACCTTACCGACGCGCACTACAACAACATTGAGCACCTCTGGCGCGCGCACCTCAATACGGCGCTCACCCGGTGGATGACGGCGTTTGAGCAGGAGTGCTATCGCGTCCTCCTCACTGACGCGCAAAAGCAGGCCGGCTGGGCTGTCAAGCATGACGCCAGCGGGTTCCTCCGTGGCGACTTCAAGTCGATGCTCGAAGCCATCGCCGCGGCACTGGAAAAAGGCCTCATCACCATCAACGAAGGCCGCGAAATGATCGACTTCGACCCGATGGACGGCGCCGACGCGCTGTACATCCAACTCAACCGGCAGACCGTACCAGGCACCGGCGAGCCAACCGCGGCCGAAGCCGCACAAATCGCAAAAATGAACGCAGGAGCACCCGCCAATGGACAATAAAGGCCACATCTACACCGAAATCAAAGCCATGGGCGAGGATGGCACCTTCACCGGCATTGCTTCTATGTACGGCGTCACCGACCTTGAAGGTGATGTCATTGAAAAAGGTGCCTTCACGAAAACCATTCGTGAAAACCCCGAGGTGCCCGTGCTCTGGCAGCACGACGATGAAGAAGTTATCGGACTCGGCACTGTAAGCGAAAAGGGAAACAAGATCGAAGTCACCGGCAAGCTAGACATGGAAGACCCGGTGGCGCTGAACGCCTACCGAAAGATCAAAAACGGACTCGTAAAGGGCTTGTCCATCGGCTTCATGGCCGTCAAGAAAACATATGGCGAAGAAGACGGAAAATATGTACGCCGCCTCCAGGAAATCAAGCTCATGGAGGTGTCTATCGTCACCTTCCCCGCAATGTCGCAGGCTCAAATCACTAGCGTGAAGGCCGCCGACGAAACCACGCAGCGCATCGCCGCGCTTGAAGCAAAAATTTCCGCACTGGAAGCCGAAAAGGCCGCACCAGCCGCACCCGCTAAACCCGAGCCGGTCCAGGACCACTCGGCGGCCATTGCACTCGCCATTGCGCGAATGTCTCTCAACTAACCGCCGAATTCGGCCCAACAGAAAGGCTCCACATGGAACTCAATCAACAGATCGAAGCACTCACCAGTGCGGTGATGGCGAATCAGACCAAGCAGGCCGAAGAGTTGAAAAACATCGGCTCCACGCTCGCGGAAACCAAGGCCGCAAATCTCCAATTGCGCAACGAATTGGACCAGTACATCGCCAAGCAGGGCGAGTACACCAGCAAGACCGAGCAGAAGGGCCTTGCCGAGCAGTTGAAGGAAAACGACGAAGTCGGCCGCATTATGAAGAGCGGCAAGGGCGCCACGAAGTTCAAGCTGACCGGCAAGGCCGTGTCCGACATCCTGGAACATAAGAACATCGATTCCTCGACCATCGGGCTCACCACGGCGGCCGTGATGCCGTTTGAAATGGGCTCCTACGTCGTGGAGCCGCGCAAGCAACTGCGGATGCGCGACGTCATCCCAAACCGTCCGATCTCGTTGGTGCAGTACAGCTTCCCGAAGTACTCGAACACCGGTACGAAAGCCTCGCCGGTGGCCGAGCGCAGCTCGAAGCCGATCAATCAGTTTGATCCGACCATCGTGACCGAGCGCGTCAAGACCATCGCCACCTACTTCGATTGTTCGCGGCAGGTGCTCGAAGATTACACCGAGCTTCAGGGCATTCTGACCTCGCTGGGCTCGTACAAGGTCAACGCCGAAATCGACCGCCAGATCCTGACCGGCTCGAACACCGGCGAAGATTTGGACGGCGTGATCACGCAGGCGACGGCCTATGACACTACGTTGCTTTCTGCGGCCACCGGCTACACGCTGTTGGATCAGATCAACGCGGCAGCGCAGCAAGTGGCGGCGGCCGACGAGTTTCCGGCCAGCTTCTTCGTCGTGCATCCGACGGACTACTTCCGTATGCTGCGGCTGAAGGATAGCAACAAGATGTACCTGCTCGGTGGTCCCATGATGGGCACCGGTGCGATTGACATCTGGGGCATGACGCCGGTTCCGACCACGCAAATCACTGCGGGCACGTTCCTCGTTGGCTCCGGCTCCTCGGCCGCCATCGAGTACCGCAACCGCATGGAGCTCGAAGTCGCCATTTCGACCGAAGAAGGCAACAACTTCACGAAGAACATGGTCACGATCCGCTTTGAGGCGCGCGGCCTCCTGGCCGTCTACCGCCCCGGCAGCTTCATCACCGGTACCTTCCTCAATTCGCCGGCTCAGTCGTAGTTCTCCTAGCCCTTCGACATGGGGCGGCTCCTCCGCCCCTATTTTTCCCATGCAACTCATCGCCAATCGACAACTGACCGTCGGCCGCGTCGGCTACGAGGCCGGGCAGCAATTCAGCGCCGACCAGTACACTGCGAAGCAGCTATTGCGGGAAGGCAAAGCGCACGAGGCAGCAGTATTTATCCCGCAATCGAACGTCGGTCTGGTGTCCTGCATCATGCCGACAAAGGACCGCCGCAAGTGGATACCACGGGCTCTGGAGTGCTGGCAGGCGCAAACCTATCAACCTCTTCAACTCGTCGTGCTCGACAACGGCGGCGACCCGATCAAAGACCTCCTCCCCGCCGATCCGCGCATCATCTACACTCGCGCTGGCCAAGGGATGAAGCTCGGGATGCTCCGAAATCTTGCCTGTCAGCTTGCCAATGGCGAGTTTATCGCCCATTGGGATGATGATGATTGGTACTCGCCGGATCGAATCGCCAAGCAAGTCGAGGCCATTGGCTCCGCGCCGATGTGCGTGCCTTCTGGGTGCCACTTCGCAGCTGAAAAGCAGGCCTACCGGCTGGACGCTGACCCGATGTATGGTATTGGCTCCGGTTTGCTGTATCGCCGCGACTACTGGCAGCGTTCGCGCTTCTCCGGCGTGGCCCATTGTGGCGAAGACTCAATTTTCATTCAGCAGTGCCGCGAAAAAGTCCACATCGACGGCTACGGCCTCATGGTGGCTTCTGTTCATGATGGGCACACAGCCCAGCGCGTACTGCACCGCAAATGCTCACTGTCTGAACTTCCGAAAGGGTACCAATGGCCGTCTGGTATGTGATCCCGAGCGCAAAGCCCGCGCGTGATGCGCAAGACTGCATCGACGCTTGGCGGCGAATGGGCTATAAGGTGGCTGTGTGGCGCGATGCTGACGCGCAGCCGGTAGACGCAGACTTCGCCACTTACGGACCCTATCCAGGCTACGCCAAGGCGGTGAATGCGTTGACGCAAACCGTCCTTGCGATGGACCCTGATTGCCAATGGGTAGTAACTGGTGGAGACGATGTTTTCCCCGACACGTCCAAGCACCCAGACCAGATCGCGCGCGAGTGTTCGCGCCGGTTTGGGAAGGGCGATATCCTCGACCACGGGGACGCTGAAAACCTGTTCGGTACCTACGGCGTCATGCAGCCAATCGGCGACGGCTGGGGCGGCATTGAGCGTATTTGCGGCAGCCCTTGGATGGGTCGAGAGTGGTGCGAGAAGGCCAACAAGGGCGCTGGGCCACTGCACCCGGACTACTGGCACATGCACGTAGACGAGCACCTACAAGAAGCCGCAAAGACCCAAGGGTGCCTCTGGCAGCGAAAAGACCTGAAGCACGAACACCGCCACTGGGCGCGCGAAAAGCGGCCGATGCCGGAGTATCTCATCAAAGCCAACACCATGAAGCACTGGGAGGAGTCGAAAGCGCTGTTTAATCGCCACCGGTCTACCGGCTTCGCGGAGAGTTACCCGATTTGACCAAACACCTCATCACCTTCGGCGGTGCCGCCTACGACGAGATCACAGAGCGCATGGTGCGCGATGCTCCCGTGCTTGGCGTCGATCAAATCCACGTCTATGACGACAAATGGCTTACCGAACAGCCGTTCTTTTCGACGCCTGAGTTTCAGTGGTTGTTCACGCACCGCGGCGTCGGAAATCCCACTGGCCGGCGCGGTTTTGGATGGTTCGCGTGGAAGCCGTACATCATCCGGCACGCGCTAGACACCTACTGTGCCGACGGTGACATCGTGCTTTTCATTGACGCCGACACCTACCCCATCGCCGACCTGTCCGTGTTATACGAAGAATGCGCACGCATCGGCGGCATCATGGCCTTCGCCGCGACCGCCGGCCCGCAGCCGTTCAAGAACCGCGAATGGAATAAGCGCGACTGCATGATCCAGATGGGTATGGACGAGGAGCGGTACTTGGAAGCTCCTACTGCCGTCGCCCGGTTCATGCTGTTTCAAAAGGGCGCGCCGTTAGTGGATTCATTCCTGGCTGAATGGCAGTATTACTGTCTAGACCCGGTGTGCCAGACATTCGAGCCGTCCACGCTGGCACCCGAGCATCCAGGCTTCCGCGAACACCGCACTGAACAGGCGATCTACACAAACCTCTGCCACAAGTACGGACTGAAGCTGTACCGCGAGGCGTGCGCGTTCGGGAACGAGCACCAGCAGGACTGGGATCTGTACCCGCAGCTTTTCATCCAGAAAGACCCCGCCCGCCCGAAGTCATTGCAAGGGAGCCGTTACCGAAATGTTTAGTACCACTCAATTGCTGTCTGTCTTCCCACACATTGACCCTGACAAGGTGCGGGACTGGAAACGGCGGAAGCTGTTTGACTTTGGTCCTCCATCCGGGCAGGGGGTTGAGTCTCAATACGAACTCGGGGTGGCGGTGAAAATCGCCGTCCTGTCGTTTTTATCTCAAATGATGCCGGTATCCACCGCACTGATCCCAGCTGATCGCATCTCGATGGCGGTCCTTGCTGATCTAGAGCGGGCAGATCCAGGCCTCTCATATCGATATGTCGTCAACGCGGTCACCGGGATGTGCTATGCGGCGACTGTGGCAAGGCTGATCGAAAACGAATTCGGGAGCGAGATAGAGCCTGTATTCGTTGTGAATCCATGGGCGTTTTCCAAGAAAATAGCGAACTTCTTAAAAGGCACGGATGATGCACAGTCAGAATGACGAGGAGTGGTACATCCTCAAATGGACGCCTGAAAACGGCCGCGTGCTGGACATAGGCGCATGGTGGCCGACGAACCTCTCTAACTCCCGCGCGCTGATCGAAAAAGGATGGGACGCAGTGCTCGTTGAGCCGTCACCGGGGCCGATGCGAGTTTTGCTCGGCGAGTACGGCACCAACGACAAAATCACGCTCCTCCAAGCTGCCGTCACCGCCCATGGCAAGCACATTACCATGCAGGTGACAGATTACCCGGTGTCCACCAGCGATCACAAAGTCTACTCTCTCTGGCAGACAGACCCGCTGACGCAGTACCTCGGTCCGCTGGTGGTTCCATCACTAACCATTGCCAACATTTTCGAGGAGTTCGGGCGCTTCGACTTTATTGATATTGATGCCGAAGGCCAGTCTGTCGAACTCGTGACCCAACTCCTCGAATTTCCAGACGAAATGCTTCCGCAGTGCTTTTGTGTCGAGCATGACGGCTACGCTTCGCAGATCGAAGTCGCCGCCCGTCGCCGCGGCTACACCAATTTTCACGTCACCGGGGAGAACCTAGTTGCGGCTCATTAACATCCAACCCGTCCGCAATGAGGCGTGGTGCCTGGGTTTAACAGCCCGCGCCTTGCTTCGCTGGTGCGACGATGCCGTATTCCTCCTCCACGCCTGTACAGACGCCTCTGAAGCGATCCTGGAGGCCGTAGCGGCCGAACATCCGGGCCGCGTCCATGTCATGCACGAAGCGGAAACGATCTGGCGCGAGATGCACCACCGGCAACGGCTGTTAGAATACGCGCGCTGCCTTGACGCCACGCATGTCTCTGTGGTGGACGCCGACGAGATCATCGCGGGCGACACGCTGCCCGCCATGCGCGATCACGTTGCGCACCTGGCACCCAAGCAGTTCGCCGCCATCAAGTTTCGGAACATCATTGACGGCCTCGACCAGTACCGCGCCGAGCGCGGGCCATGGGGCACCGAGGCAGGAACCATAGTCGCCTTTGGAGATCATGGCCGCCTATGCTGGGAGGCCCGAAACGGATACGACCACCACCAGCGCAGCCCGTATGGGGCGGTGCAAGCGTCGTATATCCAGGGCGGCGGACTTCTCCACCTGCAATTCGCCAGCCGTCGCCGCCTGATCGCCAAGCACGCGCTATACAAGGCATCCGAGCGTGTGAAGTACCCGCAGAAGTCCATCCGCGACATCGACGCGCTTTACAATATGGCGCCGTCGCTTGGCGGCATCGAACGCAGGCCGACGCCGGCCGAATGGTGGGCACCGTATGCCGACCTGATGGGCCACTGCGACATCGACGCCGAGCCGTGGCAGGAACAGGCCACGCGCGATCTAGTGGCGCAGTACGGCGCCGCGCATTTTGGCGGACTCGACCTTTTTGGAGTGGCATGAGCACAATCCTCAAACTTACCGTTACTTCGCCGGTGCAAGCGCCAGCCGAGCCGGTCACCCTGACCGAGATCCGCGAAGCGCTGGGCATTGCCGACGCCGACAACACACGCGACTCGCTCCTATTGGCATACGGCGCGGCGGCCCGCGAGGTGGCCGAGGTGTGCCAACAGCGCGACATCGTGGCGAAGCAATGGGACTTGTTTTTGTCATCTTTCCACGGCTATGCCATCGACCTCCGCGACAACGCCACCGCCGTTACCACCTTCCGCTACCGGAAGAGCGATGGCACTTACACCACAATGGTGTCTGGCACGGACTACGAGTTTGATTCCTCCCTGTCGATCCTTACGCCGGTGAGCAATGGCACTTGGCCGACCGCTGAACTCTGGCCGTCGTCTGCCATCGAGATTCAGTTCACGGTTACGCCGCCAGCCATCACCAGCCGTCTAAAACGCGGCATCCTGGCGCTGATCTCCCTGTGGGATGCCAATCAAGTGCCCGCCGAACTCGGCGCATCGGCAGTACAGAATTACCCATTCATGCTGTCGTTGCTTGAGATCGGACGGCGTGAAATCGTATGACCAACCGCCAACGTCACAAGGGCAACCCCGGCCGGTTTACGCAGTTGCTCACCATCACCGCATCAAGCGGCGTGCGCGGCGATGGCGGCGACTTCCAACCCGCCTGGAGCGGCACCAGCACGCAAGTCCGCGGCATGTGGCGGAAGACCTCGTATACAGAAGCGGCAATGGAGGGCGGGCGATTCTCGCGCGCCGCTGGCGTGTGGGAGATTCCGTGGATTCCATCGCTTGCCGAGGACTTCCGCGTGAGTTACGCCGACCGCAATGGGACGACGCAATACCAGCGCATTGTGGGCATTGATGAGCCCGAGCGGCGGGGCCGCGAGCTGCATCTGTACGTGGTCGAGGACGAAGGGGCGAAGTTATGAGGGTTCAAGAGGCCATCACTCGGCAACTTGCGCAAACCAGCAGCGCGACGTATGCGCTGGCCGGTACGCGGGTGTATTGGAACCTTATTCCCAAAAACCCGACGTTCCCCATGGTGCGCATCAGCAAAACCGCCAAGCGCTCGATTATTCAGGGGATCACCTTCGCCTCCGAGCCCAGCATCACTGACATTCAGATAGGCTGCTTCGCCAAAACGCAGGAAGCCGCGGCTGACCTGGCCGACGCCGTTTCCTCCGACCTCTCCACCTACGGCACCATCTGGCAGGCGCTGCCGCTTACCAGCCCGGTCACCGGCGACGCGCTCACCGCCAAGATCGAGCCGACCGGCGAGGAAGATTTAATCTCTGACGACCTGATCGAATTAGGCGTGGCCGGCGAGGCCCGCACTTTCTCGGTCCATACGCGCTAACCGCGCGCAACCTATAACCCATTAGCTACCGCCCAAGCGGCGGAAAGGAAACATATGGCACAAGCCTACTCTGCCTCCGGGTCATTGCTCCAGTTTGGTAGCTCCAGCCCGGTCACCTACGCCACCATTCCCTACGTCGTTGGGTACTCCTACGGGGGTTCCGAGCGCTCACGAATCGACGTTACTCCAATCTCGGCCAGCGCTTTTGAGTTTATTGCCGACATTCCGGGTGAACAAAACGTATCTTTCGACCTCAACATCGACCCGGACGACACGCAGCACGCCGCGCTTTTGAGCGCGTATAACAATCAGACGCTGCTCTACTTCCGCGACCGCCACGACAACACCGGGGCCTGTGACGAGTATTTCACCGGCTACGTGACCCAGTGGAATCGCAGCGCGGCCAAAGGCTCCGCCCGCATGGTGTCCGTGGTTGTCACGATCACCGGCTCCGTCAACACCGTTCCGTAAACTTTATGCTAAACCCAATCAACCCGCCAATCGAGATCGGTTGGCGCGGTCAACTTTATTACTCCGATCTCTCCCTTGGCCAGCTCGCGCTGGTCGAGGGGGAAGTTGGCGTCGCAATTGTCTACCCTGCCGAGTCGATGCTTTGGCAGAAGCCGGAAGCGTATCAGCGCGGGGTGCTTCTGTACGCCATGTTGCAGCCGCACGGCATCAAGGGCCTCACCCTTGCCGATTGCATGGCTGCCATTGTCGGCGACCAGCGCGAGTATTTCCTCACCAAACTCCAGAAGGCAACCGACCGGCTGAAACCGCAGCTACAGGCGCTTTGGGGCGTGAAGGAAGAGGCACCAGCAGCCCCTTTGGACGAGAGCAATGGTGGACAGAACTCTGGGCCAGCGCTCGTATCCACCTCGGAATCAGCGAGTGCGAGTTCTGGAGTCTAACGCCCGGTCAGTTCATGGACCTCGCGCTGACGAAAGCAAAGGACAATGGCGAGACCTCGGAACGTAATCACACGCGCGGGACGATGGCGCGTTGAAGTTCAAGGACTGAAGGCCGTTCAAACCAGCTTCGCCGAGCTATCGTCGATCTTGACGGCTGACGACCGCGTGGAAAAATATCAGCGCGGCCTCGCCATCGTCAAGTACGGATTTGCGCAGGCGTCCATGATCCTTCGGGATGCGGCACGTTCTGCGCTGGGCGGAAAATCGCGCCGCGTCACCGCCGCCACCTTTGCCTTTGCAGACCTCGACGCAGGCCGCACGAAAGCGCAAAAGCGCTCATCGCTTGTGGGCGTCCGAACCGGCGCTCCGCCACGATTAGATAAAAGTATCTACCGCGTGTGGGGCGCTGGATCAACCCGCAAAAACGGCACAACCGCAACCAACGGGCTCGGCATTTCGCTCGGTCGAATCTTTGAATCTGGCACGCGCTATCAGCGCGGAACGCGGTTTTTCTCATCGGCCATCCGTAATACAAAATCCCGTGCAATCTCAACGCTCGTGACCGCCTACAAGGACGCGATCAAACTATTCAATGGCTAGCCTAATCGTCAAAATCACCGGGGATGCCAGCGGCTTTAAGGGCGTGGCTGGGGCGCTGAACCGCGACCTGGATTCCATCGCAACCAAAGCCGACAAGGTGAGCGGTGCCATTGGCTCACTCGGAACCACGATGTCCGTGGGCCTGACCGCGCCTATCCTCGCGCTTGGTGCGGGTGTCATCAAGACTGCTTCCGACATGGAGTCATTGCGCCTAGGGCTGGCTTCTGTCGCCAAGGGAGCGGACACCACTGAGGTACAGCTTGCGCGGCTGAAAGAGGTAGCGAAACTCCCCGGCCTTGGGTTTTCCGAAGCCATCCAGGGCTCCGTTCGCCTCCAGTCTGCTGGATTCTCCGCGCAGCTCGCGGAACGCAGCCTGAAGGCATTCGGGAACGCGCTGGCCACTGTCGGCAAGGGCAAGGCCGACCTCGACGGCGTTACGCTGGCGCTGTCGCAGATCGCCTCCAAGGGCAAGATCAGCGCGGAGGAAATCAACCAACTAGCCGAGCGGGTGCCGCAGATTCGCGTGGCCATGAAGGCCGCGTTTGGAACCGCCGACACCGAGGTTTTGCAGAAGGCTGGCATTGGCGCGGAGGAGTTTGTAACGCGCGTCGTTGCGCAACTGGAAAAGCTGAAGCTCGTGTCTGGCGGCACCAAGAACAGCCTCGAAAACCTCGCCGACAAGTTCAAGGAAACCGCCGACCGCATTGGTTCCAAGATGCTGCCAGCGGTCAATGAGATTCTGCCGAAACTAGAGGCTTTGGCTGGCATCGCCGGGGATGCGGTGGAGGGCTTCACAAAGCTGCCGAACGAGGTACAGAATACCGCGCTGGCACTCGGCGCCGTGGCCATCGCGGCCGGGCCGGTTATCAAGGCATTCCAAAGTATGCAGGCGGGGCTTGCGTCGATCCAATTGGCGGCCGGATTGGCTGGAGTTGGGTTGGCTACGCTGTTCGGCGCTGTCGTCATCGCCGGTATCGCTCAAACCATGAGCGCTATCGACCAGTTGCGCGCGAAGACCAAGGCGTATTACGATGACCTGGAGCGCCGCCGCACGGGCAAACAAGACATTATCGCGGGCCAGGAAAATGCAGGGCTTGGCGGGGTGCGCACGCGCGAATCGTTTATCACGCCGGAGGTGTCAAACGTAGCGGAAAAATACAAAATCGATCTTAAGGGGATCTCGGAAGAACTTGGTCTGTTAGGTAAAAAAACCGTAGTTGCTAAAGACAACACGCTGGATCTAGCCAAAGGCATGGCCAAGGCCTCGGATGAAATTAAGGTAACCAGCGTGGCTGGACTTGATGCGCGCGGGGCGCTGTCTAAAACCTCTCTCGTGTACATCGAAATGCTCCAGCGTACTAAGGCAGGCGTGGAGACGGTCAAGAATGCGATGTATGACTACATCACGGCTGGATCTATCTACGGAAAGCAGATTGGCACACATGCAGCTTTGTTTGATGAGGCAGGTTTAGCGGCCACGCAATATGCGATCAGCCTGGGCAACATCCGGCGCGAACTGGAGAACATGCCAGCGGCCAAAGTGCAGGAGATCACCGTTAACCAGCGGCGCGGGACGGTATTGGAGACGCAGGATATTCTCGGCTCATCGTCAACTCTTAGCCAGTCTCAGCGAGTGGCACAGGCTGAAGCCGACCTTGCCCGCATCAAACAACTGAACGCCGAGGGCAAGGCCACCGGCAATGATGTCATTGCCGCTCAACAGCAGCTCAAAAAGGTTACGGAAGAAACTGGGCGCGCAGCGACTACCAGCGGTAAGGCGCAAACCAAGGCCATGCAGCAAGTTTCCACCGTTATCACTGACCTCTCGCGCGGCATCGCCGAAATCATCTTCAAGGGCGGCAAGTTTGGTGACATGATGGCCAACGTGGCCAAGCAGGCCGGGCAGGCTATCGTGCGCGAACTTATCGAAGGCGCGCTGAAAAAGCTGGCCACGAAGCTCCTCGACGTTGGCGGCATCATGGGCAAGGTATTCGGTGGCGCCGGTGGCGCTGGCGGCACGATCTTCTCCGCAGCCGGAAGCGCTGGCGGTAGCGCAGCGGGCGCGGCGGGTAGCGCGGCTGGCGGCATAGGCAGCGCAGTTGGTGCCGTCGCCTCGGGCGGGATTACCGCTGTAGTTGGTGCCGTGGCGGGCGTAGTTGGCGCTGTTTCATCGGTCATCGGTAATTTCCAGATGGCCCACATGAACACCGCCCTCGGCCGCATCGAGGAATCCACGCGCTACGTGAAAATCTGGACCGGCGAACAGTCGCAATCGCTCCTCTGGTGCGCGCAGAAGTCCACTGAATACCTCGGCTACGCGGTGAAGTCGCTCGACATGATCGGCCTCCTGAACTCGCAAATGCTCGGGCTCGCGCAAGCTGGCGGCGGGGCTGGCGGAACGACGATCAACATGGCCGGGGCGTACCTGCTCACCGATGCCGCGCTGGACGACTTTATCGAGCGCTTCTCGCGCCGGCTGAAAACACAGGGCCTCTAATGGGTATATCAGTTCTAATTCAATCTACCCTTCGGAATAACCTGACGGGGCGGGACGGAGTGTCGATTACCAAGGCACTCCGCACTATCCCCACGGCCACGATCCGCACCGTGGACAAAACCGGGGCATTCCTGCCCGCCGTCGGCAACCTGATCGAAGTTCAAGACGACCTCGGCGGGCCGACGGTGACGCTGTTTGGTGGCTCGATCAACGAAGTCGAGCGCATCCGGCGCCGCACCAGCATCGCCACACTCGAAACCAACTGCTCATGCGTCGGCAAAGCTGACCGGCTAGAACGGCGCCTGGCTGGCTATTACGAGTGGACAGGGAAAACGGGCGGCTACATTCTTGGGCAGATGGTGGCGAATAGTCTTTCCGGCGATATCTCTATTGCATCCCCATCCGGCATCACCGCCGGCCCGGTGATTGATTCGCTGGTGTGGGATTACCCGACCTGCAAGGACGCCGCCGATTCCGTTTGCAACCTCACCGGGTACGAGTATTACGTGACGCCGGAAGGCACATTTTCGTATTTCTTGCCCGCATCCAATGCCTGCCCGGTGAGCATCACTACCGGGGCGAACGTCAATAAGATCACCACCCGCGAGACGCGCGAGGACTTCTGCAACCGCGTCACGATCAAAGTAGCCAACGCGCTACGCGATCCAGACACCGAAAACTTCACGGGCGACGGGGTGTCCACCAGCTTCAACGTCACCAACCCCATCGCCCAGGCGCCCGACATCTTTATCGGCTCGCCAGCCGTAGCTCAAACCGTCGGCATCATCGACGTAGACACCGGCAAGGATTGGTACTGGCAAGAAGGCTCAACCGAGATACGGCAGGACAGCGGAGCCACTGTCATCAGTGCCGGTGTCTCGATCATGGTCACCTACGTCGGAACCGAATCGATTCTGGTGGCGGCAGCCAACACGACCAGTATCAGCGACCGGGCGACAGCCGAGAGTAACAGCGGGATCTACCACAAGCTACTCACCCTTGACACCAAGCTCACGCGCGCCAACGCGCAAGCCGTAGCCGACGCCTACGTTGACCGCTATTCCGAGCTTTCAGTGGTCATGGTCTTTGAGACAGATACCATCCTGGAGCCCGACTGTATCAACATCGAGCCAGGCCAAACGCTTACCGTTTCCCTCACCGGATACCAGTGCGCCGGAACCTATCTAGTCCGCTCCGTTACGCTTCAATCCCGCCTGAATGATCAGCACGAGGCCCGCTGGGCTGTGCGCGTCGAGGCCGTGAGCGGGCCGGTGCTGCGCAATTACGTGGACGTGTTCCGCGATCTATCGGGCGGCGGCGGGAATATCAGCGGCTCCAGTTCCATCGCATCGGCCGGGAGTGGTGCCGGGGTGTACGTCTACGAGCCAGCAAAGCTGACGGCCAACACCACGATTACCGCGCCGGTTCCGGCGACGAGTGGAGCGACGATGGTGGTGTTTATCAAGCAGGGTGCTGGGCCGTATACGATTAGCTTTGACGCCACGCAGTTTGCGCAGATCGTCAACACAAACATTCCAGCCGTCGAAAACATGGAGATAGCCTTCCCTTTCGTCGGCCGCTCTGACGGCCTTTGGTGGCCGATGTCTTTTGCCCGTGAGATGTCCTAATGAATAAACTCCCCATACTTTGCGTCCTGGCAGCCGTGGCGGCGTTTCCGCAGGCTCAAACGCCTCTCACTATCACCCAATCCGCTGGCAGCGCTACGGGCGAATTGCGGATGCAGGAGCGGCGGACGAACGGCACAAACTACGTTGGAATAAAGGCCCCGCAGTCAGTGGCGACTAACACCGTCTGGACTCTTCCGAGTGCTGACGGCACCAGCGGCCAATGCCTCACCACCGACGGCGCCGGCCAATGGCAGTGGGAAGCGTGCAGCGATACCCGCCTAGTCAGCGATTACGACTGGACGCAGGTAATGGGCGCGCGCAGTGGCTCCGGGGCCATCACGCTGACCTTTACGGGCACAAGCTGCCCAGCGGCGGGCGCGGATGCGGCCTACGTCTTCCGCGTCTACGAAACCAGCACGCCAACGACTTACGAACTCGCCACCAGCAACGCCACGGGCACCTGCACGCGCGGCGGCGCTGGCACCATTGTGGCCACCGGACCCACTGGCACCTACACCAACGCCACCGCTACCAGCGCCTCCAGCGGCTGGCAGGAGGCCGTGTTCAGCGTCGCCGATAGCCTCCCCGTTTACCTCCGCGCTGCCGTGGGCGGATACTACGTCTACAGCGACATCCTCACCGAAGACCGCTACCTGACCGTCGAATGCGATGGGCCGGGGGCGCTGCTGGTACCCATGGCGAACAACGTCAGCGTCTTCAACGCCGCCTCCCCGGGCGGGATCAGGGTGAGTCATTGCGGCTTCAACAACGTGTACGCCAAGACCGGAACAAAGGCCGTCTACACCTACAACCCCGACGGCGACAGCTTCGGGACTCTCCTCTACGACAACAATATCAGCGGCTTCGAGAAGTGCGTCCACCTTGAATCCGTCTACGGCCTGACCGGGTACGCCTACAACCGCCACATCGACTGCACGGACACGGCGCTGCACCTGGAAAATCCGAACACCGGGGACGCCGGGATTGGGCTGGTCGGGCCAGGGAATATCTTCAGTGATTCGGTTCCTGGCGGCGCAAACTACGGGATTTTATGGAACGGGCCGGGAAACTTGAAGGTTATTGGCAACTCCTTCAACGGCTACTTGAAGCAAATCTATGGGCGCCTGAAAATGGGCGTTGCCGACGTCAGCGGTACCGCTGTTACTTGGCAATCCGGCCACAAGTTTCGCCCGTCCTACTTCACCCCAACGCCCGGAAACTTCGTGTGCGGTTCGACCGTCGCCTCTACAATCGCCGGATACACCGACGACGAAAACCTCACTCTCACCACTGGCCCCGCGTCGCCAGTCAACGACTGCGACTACTACATCAACAACACCGGGCAGCTCCTCATCCAGAACAACACGTTCGACTCCTGGACCTGGACCACAAACGACGTTGAGCTAGCCGGGGACATCCTCTATCTCAACTGGCAAATTCAGAACAATTTCAGCTCAAACCCTAACCAGACCACCTTCGACGCTTCCTACAAAGTCAGCGGGGCTAACTGGTACTTCGGGAGCATCAAGGGCAATAACTGCCAAACCTCCTACGTCATCGGAACGTGCGTTGAACTCGACGGCGGTAGCTATATCGACGTGAGCGATAACCAGGTGGTGAACCTCGTCACGGGTACCGCCATCGGCGCCGGGGCATCCTACGTTATGACCGACGGCAACCGGTGCGCGAACTCCAATACGACGGACTGCGTGACCTCCGCGGCCTCAACGTCAATCCTCCGCGAAGTCACGCCGGTGACCTACACCCAACTCGTCGCCCTCAGCGCGGCCAACTCCAGCAGCCTCTACTGTTCCAATTGCAAGCAGACCTCCGCATCCTCCGCCACATGCGCCACGGGTGGCAGCGGGGCGCGGGCTACGCGCATAAATGGCGCCTGGAAGTGCGACGACGGCAGCGTGGCGAATGCGTTTGTGCAGGGCGGTAACTCGTTCGGGGCGACGGCGGAACTGGGGACCGCGGACGCCTACGGGGTCCAGTTCAAAACGAATAACACGGGCATATGGGCATTCCAGACCACCGGCCATTTATGGGCCTCGTCCAATAATGTCTACGACATCGGCGCGGGTATTTCCTCGAACTCGCCACGCAATATCTATGCTGCGACGTCGATGGTGGCGCCGGCGTTCTCTGCCATCGATTCTAGCGGCTCCTATGTCGCCGCCAGAAAGCTCGAAGTCCACATGGACGGCACAGGCACGGCGTTCTTTAATTGGTCCTTCGGCACGTCAAACACCATGGACCTACTGGACACCGCCAGCGGGGTAATCCAGCGATGGGACCGCAACACGTCCGACGTGTCTTTTGACGCGAACGTATGGCCGCGCGGTACTACCGAGACGCGGAATCTTGGGCTGACGACGGCGCGATGGCTTGCGCTAAACACAAAGAACCTGAACCTCTCCGGCAACGTCACCAGCAATCTCACGCCATCTGGCACGCGCGACCTTGGCGCCACGGGCAGCGAGTGGAACGGGCTCTATGCTGGTACCGCAGTGGTCACATCAATTATTGAGCCGAAAGTAAATGGCGGCGCGCAAAACGGGGATTCCACCAAGCGCTGGTCTACGACTTACACGCAAGACCTGAACGCCTCGGGCACGATCACATTTCCAACCGGAACTACCGGATACGTCTGGACCAATGCTGGCTCCGGAGTAGGTGGATGGGCGGCGGCGGGGGCATGCTCCACCTGCATCATCAACGGCGGCAACACCACCGGGGCCACGCTGACCATTGGCACGAATGACGCGCAAACGCTTTCGCTTGAAACGAACAATATTTCCTACCTGCAAATCAGTTCCACCGGCGTAACGACCATCGCGGGCAACGTAATTCCATCCGGCACGCGGTCACTTGGGATCACTGGGACCGAGTGGGATTCGATCTATGCCGGCTCGGGCGTCATCACCTCCATCATTGAGCCAAAAGTCAACGGCGGGGCACAGAACGGCGACACGCTGAAGCGCTGGAGCAACGTCTATACCGTCGACCTGAACGTATCCGGCACCTGTACGGGATGCTCATCGCTGCCTGTCGTGGACACCACTGGAATCGCCAAGGGATCGGCCGACGCCACGAAGATAGTGCGGCTTGAGGTGGACGGCCTGACCACCGGAACCACCCGCGTGATGACCGTGCCAGATGTCAACATGACCCTAGCCGGGCGCGACGTTGCAAACACCTTCACCGCTGCTCAGACCTACAACAGCACCGTGTCATACGCCTCCACGATCTCCAGCGGCCTATCGCCAACCACCACGCTCGCCTATGACCAGGGCTCCGCGTCGCTCCAATGGGCAACAATCTACACCGGCAACATCACCGCATCGCTCACCGGCACCTTCGGGACGCTGGTGGTCAACAGCCGCACGCTGACCCCGCAGGCGGCTAACTACACGCTGGCCGGCACGAACCTATCTCAGACGTTTTCAAACACGCAAACATTTAGCGGCACGCTGGCCGTGAGCGGCACAGTGGGCGACGATTTCATTCCCAACTCCGACGGCACTTATGTAAACGGCACAACGTCATTCAGGTGGGGCTCCATTGCCACTTACAACGCCGATTTCAACGGCGTGCTGACGTTCAGCGGCGGGACTACCTTTACAGGCTCATTCCTGCCGACTACGAATAATCTCTACTCCATCGGCAACACGTCATTCCGGCTATCAACCGTCGTTACAACCAACTTCAACGTCTCTGGCACGATCACGGCGCCCAGCGGCTCATCTGGCTTATCGGCGACAAAGACGGTCCGGGACTCCGCTGGCACCGGCACCTGCACGCTGATCTTCAGCGGCGGAATCCTGACCGGCGGCACCTGCTAAACCTCCCCGGCGTCTGAACTGTGCCGTATAGCGGCTGCGTGGCGAAAGCCTAGGGCGCCGGGAAATAACTCGACTTTATGCGCACCATCGCACTACTCGCAAGCATGGGCCTGCTTGCGGCGGCTGAACAGCCGAAACCAACGCCCTCCCTGAACACCGCCGAGCGCACCGCGCTGGGCTACGTAGTCGCCGAGTCCAAAAAGCTCGACGACCAGCAAAAGCAACTCCGCGCGCAATACGAGGCCATCGTGGCCGATGCGTGCAAGCGCGCCGTAGGCGTCCCCGCGTGCAAGATCGGCGAAGACGGCACGCTGACGAAAATCGAAGAGGTGAAAAAGTGATCTCGCCCAAGCTCGTACCTGCTATCCTCCTCGCCATCGCCGCGCTGCGGGGCGAGTCCATCTGCGGCACCGACGAGCGCAACCAAACGCCCAACATCGACCTCATCCAAGTCGCTTGCGTGGACTACGACCGCCTCCGCGAGCTGGCACCGCAGTACCCATGGCCGGTGGGCAAGGTGACGCAGGTGCTTGTCCACGTCCGCGAGGGCGACGCCGTGCGCGTGACCGTCGATGGCGTGGCGAAATTCGCCGATCTGGTACGTGACGCCTGGGGCCGGCTGATTGCGCTGATACAGCTCGATGGCGTGGAGCATACCAGCGTGAGCGTCAAGGTTTACCGGGCGGTGGAGGAGTGAAGCTCCGCACCGCTGCCGTCGTCGCTACCACCGACGACGGCGACAAGATCGGCGGGCCGTATTTTCTTCCATTAGACCCGCCCGCCAAGCAGGAAATTAACCAACTCGCCCGTGAATACGGGCCGCTCGACATCAAAAATCAGGAGCAAAAACCATGACCTACAAGGCCCCCAATTCCGCCTACAATATCACCATCGAGGCCGCTGAGAAGTTCGTCGCCAAACTCCGCGCCCTCGGCTTCCCGGTGGGCAAGCTACACGCCAACGGGCAGGCGGCGGCGGAAACCGCGGACTATGTGCCCGTGGATGAACTGGCCGGGCTGGAACCGGGCGAGAAGTACAATCTCGTCGCGTTCAGCGCGGGCGACTGGCACAACATCGCGTTGCTCGTTCAGACGTTCGGCAGCGGCTCACTGGAAGAATTCCGGCGCGTCTGCGTGGAGTTCGGCGCTGACTACCGGGCGCAACTCCTGAACATCCCCGGCGCCGCGAAGGCCATCGAGAAGCTGATTCAAAAGGCCGGCGCATGAACTGGCGCAAGATCCTCAAAGCCGCCCTCATCGCCGCCGGTTCCGGTGCCGTTGGTGCCGTCGCGCAGTCCGCACAGGAAGGCGCAAAGCCGGAAGCGCTGAAGACCGCCGCTATCGCCGGGGCCGTCCTTGGCCTAATTGGCCACCTGACGCAATCGCCACTCACACCCGAGGCACCACCGCCCGACGGCCAGTATCCTCCGCCGCCACGTCAAGCACCGCCACCGCCCGAGAAGTGAAAATTCCATGCCGGAGCAAATCTTGGCCGAACAGGAACCACTCGCAGCACTTCACCGCATTGGCGAGGTACTCGTCAATTTGCGCGACGACGTGGCGGAGTCCCGCACGTCTCAAGCTGTCACCGTCGAAAAGCTGACGACAATATCAGCTCATCTCACCACACTCAACGGGCGCACCGCGAAAAGCGAGGATCGAATTTCGATGCTTGAAACCGCCCTCGCTGAAGTGCGCGGGGCGTGGAAGTTTGTCGCGCTAATCTCCTCGATTCCAGCCAGCATCATCGGTGCCGGGGCGATGTGGTGGGCTAATCACGGGGGCAAATAGTGGCCAACATCAACCGCGTCTGGAAACGCTGGATGGCGACTGGGTGCTTACACAGCACCCACGCCTGCGCTGAATACCAGCGCAACGTCCGGGCCTTCAAGGCGGCATTCCACCCGGATCGGCACATCGAACTAGGCGACCTCCTTGAAACCACCGCGCTTCGATCCGGCGCCCGCGGCACGAAGGACGAAGCCGAACCGTTGGAGCCAGATGTCAACAAGGCGCTGGCGTGGCTCACCGAAATGGAGCCGTCCGACTGGCTGCTGGGCAACCACGACGACCGCATCATCCAGCTCCTCTCGCACCCGTCCGCTATCGTCGCCGAACTCGCCCGCCGGCTGTGGTCAGACATGCAGGCGGCGGCAGAGAAGGCCGGGGCGAAAATTCACCCCTACGACATCGAGCGCGGCTGGATTCGCGTGGGGAATATGTACATGGGGCACGGCTATATGTACAACATCAACGCACTGCGCGATCACGTCGAAATGATGGGCGGACATGTGGTCATGGCGCATCTGCACGTGGCGCACACGTTCCGGGCCCGCAATCATGGCGGGCACTGGGGCGTATGCGTCGGCACCGGCGGCGACCCGCGCACGATGGGGTACGCGCGGCGGCGGCGGCAGACCTTGGCGTGGAATCACGGCATTGCCTACGGCGAGTACACGGACAGCGACAGCACGATGCACCTCCTCCAATGGAACTGCGCACACGGCGCGAAGGAGTCACCCCGATGGCTAATCTCCTAGCAGACCTCGCCGCGGCGCTGGCGGCGGGCGGAATTGAGACTCCAGGCGAAGGCTGGAAGACATCCGAGGCGCTGGCCGAGGAGTGCGGAGTGTGTCGGGATCACGCGCTCAAAATCCTCCGGCGAGGCATCAAAGCGGGCAAGGTGGAGTTACGGAAGTTCCGAATCATGAGCGGTGGGCGGCCGGCTCCCGTACCGCATTACCGAGTGATTGCATGACCCGCGAACGCTCAGGCACTGCTGGTCCATGAACTCCTCCACGTCCGCAGCGGCTGCACGGACCAGGCGCACGAGCCATGGATCAGGGACGTTGCGGCGGCGTTGGTGGGGTTGAAGAGACGCTCTTCGCCCGCCGCGTAGCAAGTGACTTCGCCATTGCCTCCGCGCGGCGTTCTGGCGACATCGAGCCGAATCCCTTGCGGGGGTTTTTTACAGCCCCGCCAAGCCTCCCGATTTCAACGGCGGCGGGGTTTTTCGGGGTGGTCATGCGATCAACCCCCGGTACACGGCGGAAAACGAGTGGTTCGGCGTAACCGGCAAGCGTCGCCAGCGGGGATCGCCATTTTCGGCCCAGACTTCGCGGATAAACTGATAGGCGGCTTCGACGCTGGGGTACTCGCCGGGCTGGAAGGCATCGCGCACGCTGGCGGCTGCTTCTGTTGCGGCGGCGGCGGATATGTTTGGGTTGTTCATCTTTTCATCTCCTCTGCGGGCTTAACGCCGCCCGCTGGCGTTTGGGTTGGGTTAGCGGGTGGCCTTGGCGATCAGGAAGGCCGTTACGGTCGCTTCCAGCGCCTCGCCAGTAAGGCCCTGCGCGGCGAAGTGGTTTGTCGTGGTTTGCCACATCTCGAAAAGTCTCCGCATCGCCTGGCCGGTGGTCATGTCGGTTTGTTGTGCGCTGTTCATACTTCTATATTAGCATAACCGCTTATACTGTCAACAACAAAATGACCCGCCGCGCATTATTTTTTCTCGCCGCCGCTGAACCGGACAAGCCGCCACCCGTCAGCGAGCAAGCGTGGAACGACTTCGCGGGCAGGGCGAACTACTACGCGGAGCAGTTGAAGCTCGGCATCATTGACCTGAAGGCATGGGCGGCGGTGCTGAAGGCGTGGAAGTCGCTGCGGTGAACGAAAGGACTTTATGACCAAGATTTTATACACGCTTTTCCTTGGTGCGCTTGCCGCCTACGGGCAACAGGTAACGCTGTCTGATACCCTCACAAACGCCGTCGGCGGCGGCTCGTTCACCGGGCGCGTGACGGTAACCCTCAACGCTCCCGGCAGCGCCTCGCCGCTTTACTACAGCACCACCAGCTTGACCGGCTGGCAAGCTGTGTACTGTATCGGCGTCACGGGCGCCGATTGCACGACGACGACCAGCGCTGGCACCTTTTCGGCGACGCTCTACGCCAACAGCACCATCACGCCTGCCGGCACCTCGTACAGCGCTCGGTTTCAGCCGGCGAAGGGCGCGGCGTGGTCTGAAACGTGGAGCGTCGAGCCTTCGGATACCAAGCTATATCAGGTGCGGACCTCCACCGTACCATCCCCAGCCGTGATGTTCCAGCCGTCGCAATTGACGGCGGGCGGTGCGTCCAACGGAAGCTGTCTGGTGTACGACGGAACCACCTGGGAGCCCGGCTCATGTTCTTCGGGCAGCGGCACCGTTACGAGCGTGGCGGCAACCGTTCCGTCTATCCTCAGCGTCACCGGTTCGCCGATCACCACCAGCGGCACGCTGGCGCTCTCGCTGGCTACGCAGACGGCCAATACCGTCTTTGCTGGGCCAACGACGGGCAGCGCTGCCACGCCGACCTTCCGCTCACTGGTATCGGCCGACATTCCGGCCAACGCGGCAAACACAAGCGGCAATGCTGGCACTGCAACGGCCTTAGCGGCCAACGGTACTAACTGCTCTGCTGGCTCGTATCCGCTCGGCGTGGACGCATCCGGCAACGCCGAAGGCTGCACAGTGGCCAGCGGCGGAAGCGGCACCGTCACCAGCGTGAGTGTCGCCACGGCTAACGGCGTGTCCGGCTCGGTGGCCACGGCGACCACCACGCCAGCGATATCTCTTACCTTGGGTGCCATCACGCCCACGAGCGTCGCCGCGGGCGGTACGGTGACCGGATCAAACCTCAGCGGTACCAATACGGGCGACCAGACCACGATCACGGGCAACGCCGGGACCGCCACCGCCCTCGCCGCGAACCCTGCAAACTGCTCGGCAGGTACTCTGCCGCGTGGCGTCGATGCTTCGGGCGCTGGCGAGGGCTGCGCGGCTGTCGCGCTGGCGTCTGAAGTCACAGGGACGCTGGCAAATAGCAGCACGACCGCCACCGCGCTCAACACTGCATCGGCCATCGTTGCGCGGGATGGATCGGGCAATTTTGCGGCCGGCACGATCACGGCCGCGCTGACGGGCAACGCTTCGACCTCGACGGCTTTCGCCGCCAACGGCGCCAACTGTAGCGCTGGCAGCTTTCCGCTGGGCGTCGATGCTTCGGGAGCGTCAGAGAGTTGCACGGCGCTGCCGACGACCATCAGCGGCACGGCAAACCAGATTACCGCCAGCGCTTCCACGGGGGCTGTCACGCTGTCGCTGCCCGCAACCATCACAGGGCTGACGTCAGTAAGCTCTACGGGCTTCACGGGCGCGCTGACGGGCAACGCTTCGACCTCGACGGCTTTCGCCGCCAACGGCGCCAACTGTAGCGCTGGGTCTTATCCAAAAGGCGTTGATGCAAGCGGCGCCGCGGAATCCTGCTCCGCGGTCTCATTGACCGCGGATGTGTCTGGAATTCTGCCCGTCGCAAACGGCGGCACCGATAACGCATTTTTCACGGTTGCCGGGCCAGCCACGAGCGCAAAAACCTACACCTTCCCGAACGCGTCGGCGACCGTCCTAACATCCAATGCCGCCGTCACCATCGCGCAGGGAGGCACGGGTACTGCCTCCACGCTTACTGGCCTGGTGCGCGGCTCGGCGTCGGCCATGACCGCAGCGGAATTGAGCGGCGACGCGACGACCAGCGGCAGCAACGCAATAACTGTGATTCGGATCAACGGCACCTCGTTGTCCGGGTTGGCCACTGGTCTACTGAAGAACACGACGGGTACGGGTGTTCCATCCATTGCGGTGGCTGGGACGGATTACAGCACGCCCTCCAGCACGGACACGTTAACCAATAAGACCTATAACGTGGCTTCGACTGGCAACGCCTTCACGGACACGTCCAAAATTACTTTGATCACGGCAGGCTGCCAAAACGCTACCGCTGCCCTGTTTTGGGATACGCCAACAACCAATCCAGCGGTCGCCGCTTGCGTAACCGGCACCAACACGCAGAAGGGCGTCGCCGATTTCGCCGATGGCGCCAACAGCCTCTCGATGCAAACCGGCTTCCTACTGCCTTCGGATTGGGTGGCCGGGATCGATGCGAAGTTGCTCTGGTTGTCTTCGGTAACGACGGGGGATGTAGTTTGGCAGGTGGCCACCATCTGCACGGCCGACGCCGAGACGGACGACCCGGCGTTCAACACTGCGTCCACTGTAACGGACACGACCAAAGGGACCACTAATCAACTCAACACCGCGACAATCACCGGGATCACGGCCACCGGCTGCGCGGCGGGAGAATTCATGCACGTTAAAGTATTCCGCGACCCGACGCACGCATCAGACACAATGGCAGGGACGGCGCGGCTAATGGCAGTAGAACTGACACTCACGAGGACCCAATAATATGCCCAACATCACAATTCCAGACATTGTGGTAAATGCAGCCGGACAGGCCGCAATTACCAAATGGCTGGCGGCGGAATCGACGTCGATCCAATCCGCTCTCGCCGCTGATATCGCGGCTGGCGATTTAACACTGACGGTTGCCGTGTCCAATTGGCAACCGGCAGTCGGGCGTTTGGTCGGCGTTGAAAACGAGGTGTGCGCGGTCACGGCCAAAAACGGCTCCGTGCTTACGGTCACCCGTGGCCTGGGCGGCACCGCTGCCGTCACTCATACCGCTGGCGTCCTGGTGCGCGAGTTGAAATATCAAAGCGTGGCCGATGGGCTCCGCGATCAGATCATTCAATTCGTGCGTCAGCGAATCGCCAGCGATTCGACCATCAACGCGGCCGTTCTAGCCGAGCAGTCAAAGCGGGACTCGGCCATCGTTGCGGCGGTGTCGTGATGTGGCTGCGCGTATTCGGCTTCCTGGCGTTGCTGTTCGCGGCGGCGGTGCCAGCGTTTTCGGCCATCACTTACGTTAACGGGGTCGCTACCGCCGGGTCCACAATGGGCGCGCTCAATGTCACCACGGGCAATATGGTGGTCGCCTGTGCGCTATACCAAACTGGGGGCGCCTCAGTTACGGCAGCGGATACTGCTGGCAACACCTACGTAGCGTTGCCGCAGCAGGTCCGTGGCACGGATTTTGCCTATGGCGTTTGGTGCTTCTATGTGCTGAATGCGACGGGCAACGCCTCCAACATAGTCACTTTCTCCGGCCCGTTCATTTACGAGGGAGCAGTGGCTCAATACTCCGGCGTGGCCACATCGGCGGCGCTTGACGTCACTAACAAGGGAGCCGGCGGGAATAGCATAACGGCCACGACTCAATCGTTTTCAACGACCACCGCAAACCAACTCATCCTCATTTCTGGCCCTGCCGAGAACTGGGCGTTAGTGTCAACAGATATAGCGGGCACTGCTGGAAATGTTCGGGTCACCGCTCCCAACGGAACCATCACTATTGCTGATCGCATCGTGGCTAGTATTCAAAGCAGTGTCACCGCGTCCATGACAAATACCAGTAGCCAAAAGTGGGCCATCGTCGCGTACAGCTTCAAAGAGGCGGCGGCTGCCACAACCCAGCAACGCCGCGTAATCGTCATCCAGTAGCCACCAACCAACACCCGGCCACCTAGCCCCGTTCCGCATTCAGCGGAGCGGGGCTTTTTGCGTCTCAGGTGCTATATAGCAGTTTGTTTGGCGTGACCGCATTTTGCCATTGACCGCCCTACGCCACCTCGGTTAAGGTTGTGTTGTGAAGGACACAGACACCATACAGGCCGAGCAACGAAAGGCGGTACAGGTCAGCCTGCGACCGTCGATCTATGCAATTGCCACCAACTTAGCCACGGAACACGGAACGTTTCCTGGCCGAATTATTGAGCGGGCGCTGCTGGTGCTCGCCGGAAAGAAGGGCAAATGAGCGGAATACATCGTTATCCATCGAACGCCGCCGCGTTGCCGATGCCGAAGGCAGCGCGGGTAGCGGACGAGATTCTAACGCGCAACGCGCGCCGCCAAAACGCGTGGCGCATGGCATGGGCGCTGATTGAGGCCAAGGCGAAGGCTGGCGATCACGAAGCCGCGGACCTGATTGCGTTTGTTGACGCTGGAGGTGCCGCATGAAGAAGGAAGTGATGGCCGACGTACTGGACGAGTTTATTGTCCACATCGGCAAGATCCACGCCGAGCAGCAGGAGGAAACCGCGGCCAAGCTACGCAAGGCCGAGCGATGCCTGTACCTCACACTGGCGATGGCCGCTTGTTCGCTGGCGGCGGTGGTGATTATGGCGGTGGCGCGATGAGCGAACAGCAACGCGAAGTGTATCCGAGCGAACTGGAATTGGCGGCAAACTTAGCGGCTGCAGTGATCGCTTATCAGCTTGGCAACTCGTTTTCTACGGAACGGCGAAAGATCGCAAAAGAAAGCGTGGGTATGTATTGGGTAGTGCTTGGGCGAGAGCTAGTCAAAGATATGGCGCGTATGCAGGACGCCAAAATGCGTGACGCTATGGCGGCGGTGTCCCGATGACACCCCTCTACTGGATTGCCTTTCACATCGTCGCGCTATGGGCGATCTGCTTAACCGCCACACGCTACGACTGCCAGGACCGATGGACTGCGACGCTGTGCGGGGTGGCGTTTGGGCTGAACATCATTGCGCTGGGCGTTAAGGTTTGGGAGGTGCTGGCATGGTAGAGCAATTTGTCAACGCTGAACGCTTCGACGCGCTGGCGGCGCATGTGCCGGAAGTCTCGCAAGACCCGGCGCAACGGCAAGGGTTCATCGGCGGCACGGACGTGCAACATATCCTCGGACTGGAGCCCTACGGCTGCGCGCGGCGGCTGTGGTACCAAAAGACCGGCGCGCCGCCTGACCGTGACTTCCGCATGACCGAGCCTATAGTGTGCGGCAAGCGAATGGAGGACTCCGTGGCGGAAGACGTGAAGGAGATGACTGGCTGGAACATCCGTCGCAAGAAAGCGACGGCCAACGGCCACGAACTCCAGCGCGTTGACCGGGAGATAGTCGGACAGGACCGCGGACCGGGCGTGCTCGAAATCAAGACCGTGAGCGGCCGGGCTTACTGGGATTGGAAGCGTGACGGCGTGCCCTTGGGCTATCTAATGCAGGTGCAGTGGTATATGCGCGTGCTTGGCTGGAAGTGGGCCTGTATCGCGGCGCTGAACCGCGAAACGGATCAGATCGAACTCTTTGAGTTTGAAGCGCGGCCCGACCTCATGGCGGCCGTGGCGGAAAAAGTCGATTGGTTTATGACCCACCACGTCGATCAGCGGACGGCGCCCGCATGGCTGGAGGAGCGCGACGGGCGCTGCGAGTCCTGCCAGTGGGAGCCGACCTGCCAGATGGATGAGTGGTCGGCGGTGAGCGATCAGGGGTTGGTGCAGATCGAAGGGTTGGCGCCGATGGTGGCGGAATACCAGCGGGCGAAGGATCTTATCAAGCGTGCGGAGAAAATGGCCGACATTCTCCGCACGGGCGACGAGTCAGCGGAGGACGAACCGCACCGGCTGGGGATTGACGCGCTGATGGGGGTCAATGAACAGGCACGGGCGAGTGCGGATGAGCGGGTGTCGTTCAAGGTACAGGAGGCGCAGCGTGTTGATGTTGACGCGCTGAAAACGAAGTACCCGGACACGTATATGGACGTGTTGAAGCGGTCGGTATCTCGGCCGCTGAAGATTCTGAAAATTAAGGGAGCAAAGTAATGAGTACGCAGATGAGCACGCCGGAACAAGCACCGGCACAGACGATGGAGCCCAAGAAGGCACCAGTGAATATTCTAGATTCTATCGTTGAAAATATCGACGCTCGGAAGCAGGCAGAGCAGGCGGGCTCTGATCAATTGACGGCGAAGATTTACGCCAACGACCCGAACGCCTACGCCATCGCCATGGGCCGGGATCTCGGCCTCAACGCGGCGCTGGCTCTGCAAAACATTCACATTATCGGCGGCAAGCCGGCGTTGAGTGCCGGCGCCCGCGCCATGTTCCTGCGGCAAGCCGGGTACAAGTGGCTTCCGGTGGTCCACACCGACAAAGTGTGTACTCTCCGGTTTTGGGAAGCGGGCGAGATGATGACCGACGTGAACGGCAAGCCGCTGGACGTGACGATCACGATGGAAGACGCGGAAAAGGCGGGTTGGGTGGCGAACTCTCGCGGGACTGGCAAGGTCGGGAACTATGACAAAGTGCCGAAAAACATGCTGCTTGCCCGTGTGATCTCCAATTTCCACCGCTGGTACGCGCCGCAAGTGGTGGGCGCGCAGGTGTACGACGTCGGCGAGGTGACCATGGAGAACGTAATTGCGGCAACGGAAAGCAAGTCGGCCAGCAAGCTCGACGCGCTGGAAGCCGAACTGACGCGCGAACCGGCGGCGGTGGCGAATGTTTGAGCATGGCGCGTGGTACACGGGCGCAATAACCTCCGTCGATTACATCAAGTCCGAAAAAAAGGGCACGCCGGGACTTCAGATCACCGTCGATGTGTCCGACCGCGGCACGATCACGGGCGTTTGGTGGCTCACGGCGTCACTCGTCAACAACCCGGACGACAAGGCGGCCAGCAAGGTTCCGCAATGGGAGGCCGCGCAGATCCGTTGCAAGCAGTTTGGTTGCACGCAGGAGGGTTTGGTTCACCCGGAGACGTGGCTTAAGCACATCCAATCAACGCTGATTGGCCAGCAGGCCTCGGTCATGGCCGAAGTCAATACTTACGGCGACACGTCGGCGCAGGTGATTTGCAAGCCAAAGGCGGGCGGCAGCGGTGGTGGATTTGCCAAAGCAACGGCGACGGTTTCGCCGTTCGCGGCGCGGCCGGCGGCTGGCGACCCGTTCGCGGTCGGGGATGACGACCTCCCCTTCTAGACACCGTGGGCAACCGCCCACGGCCTGCCGACCACGTTGGATCACGGGCCTGGGGAGGTACCGCCAGCGAATCGGCAGACCGGGCGCGGCGCGCTCTACTAGCGGCAGATGCGGCCGGAACAAAGCATCATGAGTCCTCGGATATGGCGGGCGGCGTTCTGATTACTCGCCGCCCGTTAAAAATAGGAGATAAAAATGGAAATAGCAGCCATTTGCGGCTTTTTACTCGGCGGCGGCGCCTACCTGAAATGGAAGCCAACGCGCGCCGGCATATGGAACTACATCGCGGCATGGGCGGCGGCGAATCGGGACGCGGCGATTACGCGAGAAGCGCGCAAGCGCGAGTATTTAGCGGCGGAGGTGGGGTGATGGCTGAGAAAACACTTGCACAAATAGCCTGGGAGGCGATGGACGCGGCGTGGTCACTGCCAGCGGAGGAGTCTTGGCAAGCCGTAGCCGACGCCGTTGTAGCGGAGCATGAGCGGAGGCGATGGAAGGAAGCGTATGCCGCTCTCCCCGCGCCGCCGAAGGAGGTGGAGCGTGGATCGTGACCCGAGGAATGACCCGCAGGCGGGCGACATCACAACTTTCAGCGGTGAAGGTGAGACAAGCATCTATCATGTGACGAAGCTCGACGGGCGACTGGTGTATTACCTCCAGACGACCAACGGGACAACCGAGCAGCACGACACCTACATCCAGGATTGGATTGATGGATCACAGGAAGACGAGGTGCTGTATGTCGCAGAATCATAGCGCGGAGTGGCTGCGGGGCGCGGTGGAGTCCCACATAAACACCTGCAATCTCATCACGTCGATAACATCGGTCAACGAAAGCCGCACGTCGCGGCACGGTCTGATCGCAGCGAACACCGAACTGCACAATCAACTCGACAGCTACCGCGCCCTCCTCGCCGAAGCCGAAGCCAGCGAGGCCAGCGTGCCCACGGCGGCGGACCTTGCTGTGGCGGACGAGCTGGACTTGCTGGCCGCTCACATCCAGCAGTACATCGGACCAGACGATGCCCGCGACGACATCCGGCGTATCTGCCGAAATCGGGCGGCGGATCTACGGCGCGGGGTGAAGCGTGGGCCGTCAGCGGCGGAGGTGATCGCGACTGCGGAGCGGGCGTTGTACGGTATTGACAGCATTACCCGCTGTGTCCACCTCGACATGGGTGGCAAGCACAAGTACCACATTCAGCATCCAGGCCAGCATGAGGCCATCGAAGAAGTGAAGCGAACGCTCGCCGCA
>Ga0209190_1000390_pt1 | contig 32032 bp, 48 predicted proteins | sample M_140205_XF_Meta_FD_187315 | JGI IMG/M metagenome (GOLD analysis project Ga0209190, IMG submission 187315) | Freshwater microbial communities from Lake Montjoie, Canada to study carbon cycling - M_140205_XF_MetaG (SPAdes) (version 2) | ecosystem: Environmental > Aquatic > Freshwater > Lake...
TGACTAGGCGCATAGCGTAAACGTAGGTAATGATCATCACATTCTCCAAAAATAGAGGGCGAAGGGAAAGAACAGCAGCCCAGCGAAAACAAGGGCTTGGAATAGGTCATTTAAAAACGTTTTCATTGTTGTGCCTTGATAGAGATTACTTTCATCATTTTGCGCCCGTGCGCTGGATAGCAAATTAAATCGATCGATTTATTCCAGCAAGCCCTACAGCCACTGCATTTGCCATCGTTCTCATATGCTTGGCAAAGGGATGCACCAGGGAATGCCTGGAATGTCGCTGCATCTGGCCCTATAACGCTACCATGCAATCCAGGCGTAAATGATCCATCAATGGAATCAGCACTAAAACGAACTGAAACATTTTCTAATTGTTTCATTTGGTCGAATACCATGCGAAATTTGGGGAATTTATGCATCCTTGTGGGCAACCAATGTTTGCACCAAGGTGTGCGCTGCATAATCTCGAGCACTTTTTCAGCCAGTGCCAGGGAATATAGGTCCCCACTATCCAGCCAGCGAAAATAACGATCGGTTTCCAGTGCTGCAACCATATCGTCAACCCATTCCACACGCTGCCAATCTTGTTTGTTTTCGGCCCTTGGGGCTTTCACGTTTGGATAGTTGTAGTTTCCAGTAGTAGCGTAACAACCTTTGCAAGCATCTACTAGCACACCAGGGCTTTCAATTGAACCGGGGCACGTTTCAATGGCTTGCAAGGACCACGAACGGATTCCATCTAATTTAGATGTAACGGAAATACGTATTGACATTTGACAATCTCCAGTAGCAGTGCAATAGCGCACACACACAATGTAACGCTAAATAAACGTTTTTAGCATAGGTATAAACCCTAGGTTGTACGACATAAAAGTAATAAGCGCTTGAATTTATATTCTTTCAAGATAGCACTAAAACTAGTCAGTAAACCGACACTTAGATGCATGGTCAACACAACCATAAAACCCTAGTCAATTGGCACTGATAAACGATAGGGGAATCGGCGCAAACCCCAGCACTTGGGCCGGTGTTTCATTCGAGAGGGTATAGAAATGCCGTAGGGAAGCATAGAGACTAGAGACTCTCACCGGATAGCTGCGCTCACCGTTCGCTCACGTTAATAAACGCAACAAAACCCCAAAGTGATAGGGCTCTCTTGTTCCGACAAATCAGCGGCTTACCCCCTCCCCTCAAACGTTTTGCCCCGTACAATCAGCAGGGGGGGTAGGACTGGAATGGCATCAGAAGAGGGGGGCCCTATCACCCATTCCCAAAATTTCTACAAAAACTTTTTCAACGTATAATTGCGAAAAGGAATCGCTATGGAATGGACATTGGCTCACCCGTTACGGGATGTGGAAGATATCGTAGAGATGGCTGACGAATACTTTGTGGACACTGGGGGAGTACTCCAGAAGAGCAAAGACTTGTTCCGCAAGAATGTGACTATGGTATCTACCCTACAGTTGTTCGACAGGAGTAAGGAGTTCCTTGCGGTTTGTCGGGATGAGAAGATGGTGGGGTACTGTTGGTTTGACAGGTACGGATATACGACTTACTCTGCAGAGGAGATATCCAATGCCAAGTTTCACCATGTTGACCACAAGCAAAGTCCCAGGGTTAAAATACGTTTGATAAACGAAATGATTGACCAACATATACTATGGGCGTACAGTAACGGTGTGCCGGTTATCTGTTCAACTAGTATTCGTCCAGAGCATGAGGTATTTATGAAGATCCACAAAAAACGTGGATTTATCGTAAATGGGTCTTATGCCTGGTTACGGACTGAGGAAGGAATTAAATGCTTGATGAAATAAGACCAGAGGGTAGTCATGTATCCTCTGAGGCCAAGAAGGCTGATAGCAGGGCTCGTGCTGCCAAGAAGAAGGCGGAGAAACGGGCTATGGGCTTGGTTACTGGTAAGGTAGAGCCCAGACAGAGTTTTAACCCTGCTGGACGGCCTAAGTCTATTGTCAACAGGGTGACGGAGTATGGTGCGTTGTTTAACCGCCTTAATGACGAACACGTTGCCAAAGGGTTTGCCCCGCTGAAGACGGCAATGGAGGTTTTGATTGAAGCTATGCAATCTGACGAACTGGATATTCAGCAGAAATCCAAGATTGCTGAAAAGCTGGCTACCTTTGAATCGTCCAGAGCGCCTATAATTTCCATAGAACACGTTCAGAATATCAATAAGGAAGAAGAGATTGATGCTGATATGGCTCTGGAAGACTTTATGAATTCACTTAGAAAGGTATAAAATGCCGTTGGTTAAATCTAAATCAAAAGCTGCATTTGGTAAGAATATTAAAACTGAGATTAAAGCTGGTAAACCAAAGGACCAGGCAGTTGCAATTGCTTACTCTATGAAGAACGCTGCTGCACATAAGCGTACCGGTGAAGAGCGTGGTGAGAAAAAGCGTGATAATGAAAAACGTGAAACTAAGAAAGGCTACAAATGAGCTATACCTCTGATAACAATGCACCAACATTGATGGCTCAATCGCCTAATCGTGTTGGAAACAAATCTACACGCACTCCCAGCCATACTGGTGGTGTTACTTCTATTACTAACCCCAAAGGTTCGGTAATGTATTGCTCGGATCATCAAGGTCCCCCGTCTGCAAGCGGAACTGTTCACGGTGGTCGCCATCAGAAAGTTTTACTTAACAAGCCTGAAGGTTATGCTGGCCTGATTAAAAATGATGGCTATCTAAAAAACTCTTCTTTTTTGAAGTGAGAATATTATGTACGGTACAGTAATCTCTGGCGGCAAGCAAATGAGCAAGGGCTTGACCAAGGGCATTAACGACAAACTCAAAGGCCGTGCTGGCGATGATAGCCGCCGTGAGTCTGTTGCAGGTGCAGTTCGTGAGGCTTTCACAGTTCGTCACTTGTCTGACCAAACAACCAATAACGTAAGTAAGGGCGGTAAGTTTAAGACCCCGTCTGTCCCAGCAAAAGTATAGAAAGGAAATAGTATGGCAACGTATGACATCGCCTCTTTGAAGGCAGACTTACCCACGGCTAAAGAGTTATCCCAGTTTGTCTATGACAAGGTTGGGATTGCTCTTGACCTTATTGGTAAACCAAAAGAAGACCAGTACATGGTCGCCAAGACGGCATTGGAAGGGAAGAAAGTCCCTGCTGAGTTCCTGACGGACGAGAACCCTTATGTTGACAAAAAGGAATTGATTCCTGTTGACGATATTCGGGTTCTCCCTCCCCGCAATAAAGATCTGCCTCCTCCCGAGTCGCAAGTTCATTTCTTTGGTGCTACCAATATGCCACACCCGCTTGATCCGCAATCGGACAAGAAGGTTGGGATTAACTTTCGTAAGTATGAGAATGGTCTGATTACTTACCAGGTTATGGGTCCCCTCGAGCAGGTTTCTATCGGTACTCGTATGAACAAGTACGGACAGCCTACACCCGAGCGTATTAGCTGGATTGATCCACGTACCGAGGAACTGGTTATGCGCCGTCCTGACGGAACCTTTAGCGAAAAGGGCCGTGGTCTGTATACCTACTTGATCGGTGAAAAAGGCGGCGGTGTCTGGAATCTGATTGACCGAGACATCGTTAGTATTTCTCAGAAGAATATTGCTGACCCCTGGGCCTAATGGAAAATATCCATTCAGCCTTTAATGAAAGGCTTTCCTCTCAAGCAGAAGTTTGCGCTCGAAAGAGTTTGGAATGGTTGCAAAAAGACCTCCAATCTACGCACAAACTTCTGCCAGAGGATGTCTATTATTTGGCCTGTGCAGCGCAAATCTTTCTAGAGATACGAGATCGCTATGGCAAAGAGTGAAGCCAGTGATTACATCTTACCGGTCTACAAAAACCGAGCCTTAAAGTATCTGGTTAAACTGGCTGGTGGCAAACAATACATCAAGTATTTGGATGCTGACCAACTGCGGTCCATGCATCGTGCCAGGGATAAGATTGCCTATGATATGCAGTTCAATGCTATCAAGTGGTTCAAACCCTTTGACTACCAAAAGAAGTTTTTTGAAACCGGTGCAAATTATTCCCGCCGTGGAATGATTGCTGCTAACCGTGCCGGTAAAACAATTGCCTCCACCTACGAAACTGCTTACCATCTGACCGGCAGATATCCTGATGACTGGAAGGGTAAACGCTGGGACAAGCCAATTATTGCTATGGCGGCAGGTGAATCCTGGGAACAAGTTGCAAAAACGCTACAGTCCAAACTGCTGGGTTGTGATGATATCAAGCAATCCTATAAGCTAGGTTCTGGGTCTATTCCAAGGGATGCTATTGATGAAAAATCCATACGAACGGACGGAGCGAACGTGCTGGCTATTGAAGTCTGGCACATCACTGGGGGAAAGTCCAAACTCTATTTCTCCAACTACACCCAACAAGTCCGTCACTTGCAGGGTTTTGAACTTGACCTCGTTGTCCTGGACGAACAACCACCAGACGAAACCTTCTCAGAACTTGTTGTCCGGACGGCTGCTAGGGATGGACAAGTCATATGCTCATTTACCCCGCTTAAAGGACTCTCAGGACTAGTCCGCAAGTTCTGGGACAACGTTGAAGGTTACTGCCATGTACGGGTAACCTGGGACGATATTCCCTACGAGAACGAATGGGGTGAAGTATTCTTTTCCAAGAAAGAACGAGAGCAATTAGCCCGAGACTTTATGCCTTGGGAAAGGGAATGCCGTATGAACGGTATACCTTTGGTCGGAAAAGGTGTAGTATTTCCATTGTTAAAATGGCCTACTTACAAATCTACCGACATTAATTTGCGGGAAAACGACAATCTGGAACGATTGATATCATTTGACTTGGGGATTAAAAATGACCCTACCGTTATTTCGTTTTTCTTTCGGGACCCTGTGGAACAGATTATCTATTTGCACCGACAAGTTACTGTGGATAAGGGAGAAACTCCTGATGAGTATGTCCACTATTTGCTTGACCGTGACTCCAGAAACGTTCCTATTGCTTTGCCCCACGATGCTGCTACTGCTGGCAGATATACCTTGACAGAACAATCTGTCCGTGAAGTATTTGAAGACAGTTACAATTTAAACTGTATTGCTGGTGCTATTTTGAACCCGCCAAATGACCAGGGCAAGGTAACTAACCACAAAGCCTACGGAATAAACGTAATGCGAATGGGTATGGAACGGCAGACTTTTATGATTAACGAGTCCTGCGTCCAGTTCCTTGACGAGGCCAGAAATTATGCAATTGACGAAAATGGCAAGTTTTCTGATCCAGACGATCACATTGATTCTGCTCGTATTGGTATACTCGCATTAATTCAAGGTCACGGTGAATCTGTGGTAAGCAGATCAAACAACTTTACCGCCCGTCGATTCGCCCCGCTAGAAGGCAAGGCACAAAGGATTTAATATGCTGGACAAACAAAACCTCGTTGTTGAAAGCCTAGAAAGCCCAACGGGTAATCGTGGGATTACAGAGCAAACCGTACATGAGGTTTATGTCAAGATGGTCGATTATCTTCGACTGACACAATCCAAAAATACCTACAACCGTTTTAGCGACTACCATTATCTCAACATTCCGGTATCAAACTCTACTGAACCGGTACGAGGGATTGATTACATTCACCCAGTAGTAACCCCTGGCATTGATTATGCAACTGCCATTATTACTAAATGTTTGATGCCCAACGGAAAAGTAAACTTTGAGTTTGAACGGTTTACAGAAAACGACAGTGACCAGGCTCGACAAGCCACCGAGATGGTCAAATATATGATTAACAGCAAGAATGATTCATATCAAATCATTCGTGACTGGGCTCAAGATGCCCTGCTGCATAAAAACGGCATTGTGATGCTTTCCCCTGTGCGTGAGCCTATCACGCAGTACAAGGAAGTTGAAGGCACTAAAGATCAATTGCGTACATTTGAGACACTTGCCGGTGAAAAGGGTCTTACTGCCAAGCGTCAAAATATGCGTAAGATTGACGTTGACTTGCATGGTGCAATGCAGGAAATGATGTCTCCTGACGAACAAGAATCTCAACAAATGGTTGAACAAGAAGACCAGAGTGATGAGGTTTCAGAAGCAATTCGTAAAAATACTATTTACCGTGCCAAGTACAAGCTGACTGGTTACTCAACCAACATCAAAATTAAGCACGTTGCTCAACATTATTTTGTCTGTAATCCGACAATCTCCACAATCCAAGATCAGGACTTTGTTGGTTTTTACGATCCAATGACGATCCATGAGTGCAAGGCCCAGTTTCCTTTCGTGGATCTCGAGAAATTAGCCGATCACGCTGCCTACGGACCCGCTGGAGCCTATCAAGCTGGCGCTTTAGAGAACGATCTGGCTCTCCATGCTCGTGACTCTACCCCAGTGCCAGGACAAGGCGTTATTGCATCCCAAGGAGCAGACCGGTACAGCCGAGTCATTATGCTGACCACCGCCTGGATTCGCAAGGACGTTGACGGTGATGGCGAGGAAGAGATCATTGAGGCTTGCTTCTCTGGTTCTTACATCTTGTACGTCAAGGAAGTTGATTTTATTCCTTTGGCGAATATGTGTCCCAAGCCTATTGTTGGCAACTTCTTTGGATACTCTCTGGGTGAGCGCCTGGTTCCGATGCAGGAATACGCTACGGCTATCCGCAGGGCAGAAATGGCTTTTGCCATGCAATCATCTACTCCACGTATCGGTGTCAACCCCGAGTTCTTGGATGCCGAGGAAATCCAGCGTGGTGTAAGCGCAATGTTTATCTTGGACCGCAAGTTTGATCCGTCCAAGCACATTTTTGAGTTCCAGCCAATGCAGGGTAATCTTGCTTACGTCCAGTCCTCTATGGACCGGTTCGATGCTGACAAGATGGCAATGATTGGTATGACCAGCCCTGGTGACGTATTGAATCCAGAGGTTATGAAGGATGGCAATAGCGGTTATAAGTTGCAACTGGCTATGGGTCCCAATCAACTGATCCAAGATGAGATGGTCAAGAACTGTGCCATTGGTCTGCGTGAAGTTATCTACATTATGTGGAAAACTTTGGTTCAGTATTCTGACGATTACAACATCCAGCAATTGGCTAACACCTGCCTACAAGGCCAGCCTTTTCTAGATGCCAAGTCGGTAGAGAATTTCGAGTTTATTGACCGCAAGATGATTAACATTGATCTGGCGTTGGGCTTTATGTCGGATGAAAACCGCCTTACCCGCCAGCAAATGATTATCCAGGCACAACAAGGTTTTGCTCAATCCATGATGCAAATTGACCCAAGCGTTCCTGAGTTGTTTGTCAAGGTTCGCCGTCCGTTTGAGGATACCCTGCGAGTCTTGGGAGTCAAAGACGTTGACGCTTACTTGCCGACAATGGAAGAAGCAACCAAGATGGCTACAGCTAAATCACAAAAGCCGCCAAGCCCAGAAGAGCAAGAGTTGAAATCTAAGACTGATTTGAACAATGCTCGCACTGGAGAAACCCAGGCCAAGGCTGGTTTGATTGCTGCCCAGACAAAAGACATAGCTATTGATGACCAATTTACCGCAATGGCGGCAAGGGCAGGAAAGTTAAAGGCCGTTGAAATAGATTAAGGATTGAAATGAAAAGACTAGTATCGAATATACGTGCTTATTTTAATAAGCGAACCCGAGCAACAGATACACACAAGGAGGCAAGTGCAAGTCGAAAGGCTCTAATAATGGAAAACGGGGAATCAGCCTCCCGTTTACTTCGTAATGAAGATTTTGCATTAATGTTTAACCTTTATCGGTTTCACATACTTGAGCGTCTAGAAGAGAGTACGGACGATTCACAAAGAATTGGCAACGCATATTATGTTGCTGGAGCCCGAGATTTCATTGACTTCATTGAGAAAAATGAATATCTCGTCAAGATGGCTAATAAAAAAGCCGAAACTTAACGAAATAGGATAAGATATGTCAGACGTAATTGCAGAAGCAACCGCCCCTGAGCAAACTGGTAGTCAAGTAGATACTATTGCAGCGATGATTGCCGCCAACCGGCGTAACAGTCCGCAGCCAGATGGTAGTACGCCACCACCAGCGGGACAAGAAACGAAAGTTTCCCCCGAGGCAACACCTGAAGAAGGCGTTGAACCTGAAGGTAGTTCGATTGAGACTGAAGAAACTGCGGATGCAGAAGATTCTGGTGAGTCCTCCGATGGAGTAAACGATCCGGTTAATTTCCTGGAGTTTGCAGAGCAGAATCCCGACATGATGTGGAGGATTCCCAATAAAGACGCAGAAGGCGGTTTTATTGAGATACCCGTATCAAAAGCGGCTGCTATCCTTGGTCAAGGTAGTGCTATCCATGAAAACGCTCGCAAACTGAAAGCAGAACGAGCTGATTTTGAAGAGTATGAGTCGAAACGCAAGGCTGAACTAGATGGATTGCAAATTGGTCTAGAGTTAACAGTAATTCCGCAGCTTCAAGGAGCCGCAGACGAACTGATAACCCTTCAACAATATAACCAGCAATGGCGGCAAATCTACGACAGTGCGACTTCTGAGGTACAGCGTAGCGAGGCTGAAGCAGCAATGCGACAGAACGCTAAGTTGATCGAGGAAAAGTCGCAGTTTATCCAAGCGAACCGTCCAAAAATTGACTATTTTTATAATCATAGAAGCCAAGTAGTTAAGCAGCAACTAGAAGCTGCTAGACAAAGTTTCACTGATAAAGAACTAGCCAATAAAGCCAACTTCAACGAACTTCGTGAAAAGCTGGCAAAGGACTGGAAAGGTGCTAACGCAGGGTTTGTCCCTGGTGTACCAAACATTGATTTGGTATCCAGTGATGAGTTTATTTTAGGGCTACTCCGAGATGGAATGAAATTCCGTGAAGGGCCTAAAGTACGAAATGTTGGAGGTTCTCTAGCTGCTGCTAGTAAATCTACATCACGGGCTAAAACTGCACCTGAAGATAAGACTACAGAACTTCAAAAGAAAGCTAATTCAGGCGATAAGTCTGCGGCCCGTGATCTTTTGGCAACAATGTTGGCGGCAAACAAAACACGCCGCCGTTAATCTTTAGGAGTTTTATTATGGCTACTATCACCTCTGCCGCACTAGGCAATGGTAACGGTTCGTACACCACTGACATCGTGGTTAAGGACCTGGATCTGACAGTTTCTAACTATGTTAAAGACCGCACTCCGGTTACCAACATGGCTATGAGCAAAAAGCGCAAAGTCAATTCGACTCTGCACATCTGGCCCAATGACTATTTCCGTGTACCCGCTTTGAATGCAAAGTTGGAAGGTGCTTCGGTTGCTGCATCTGATGCCGCTTCTAACACCCGTTCTAACTTGGGTAACTACACCCAGATTTTCACAACCACAATCGGTGCTACTGGTACTGCTCGTGCTGTGGAACAGGCTGGTGGTGATCCCCAGGCATACCAAGAAGTCAAGCAGTTGACTGAGATTATGTTTGACGTTGAACTCCAGATGCTTCGTGCTGACGGCGCTTCGATCAAATACTCTGGTCAATCCGCTTCGCAAGGTTCTTCGCCCAACAACGGTCGCCGTTTTGGTTCGCTGTTTGCCTTTGCTGGAACTCGTTCCGGTAACGACACAGACGGCACTTCGGTTCTGAACCTGGCTTCGTCTGATGGTACTGATACCACAACCGCTACTGACACCAATACCCCGTTCAACGGTGTTTTGGCTAATGCCGGTTTGGGTTATTTCACCTTCAGCACTGGTGTGACGCTGCAGCAATTCAGCCCGTACCTGTACAAGCAGTTGGTTACTGTTGCCGAGCAACGTTTCAACGCCAAGATCACCAACATGGTGGTCCCAACGTCGATGCGTACTCACATCAGCGACATGATGCCCACCAGCCGTTCGATCAACCGTTTCAACCCTGCTGACAAGGGCGACACGATTGGTACTTACGAGGGTGACTTCAACTACACCTACCAGATCGACGATTCATGGGTCATGGACCAAACCGGCTCGGATAACACCTCCGCTTTGTTTATGAATCCTGACGTTATCCAGTGGGGTTCGTTGCGTGAACTGGGACCAAACAATGAAGTATTCAGCAATGCTGACGCTTCGTTGGACCAGTACATCATGGAAGGTACGCTGATTGTGCGTAACCCTGCCGGTGTGGGCGTTTTGGCTGCTATCAGTTCTACTGGTGCTGCTGTAACCGGTCCTCGTCCGACTGCCCAGGTCAAGCGTTACCTGGCATAAACCTCTTCGTAGGTTTTCTGAAGGAAATCCCGAAAGGGGTTTCCTTTGGAAAGACATGGAGCAAAGTATGGAACTAAACCTAAACAATGAAGAGGCCAAGGTCAATGAGGATTACTTCCTCAAAGGCAACCTTGAGGCCGGCATTGAAGGCGCATTGATTAAGAATGACAAGATGTTTAATGAGATCAAGTCTGGCACTTGGTCCCAAACATTTAACACAAAGAATATTGACTACAAAATTGGCGCTATTGACGGCGAACGTTATGTTCAATATAACCAAAAAAACGTAGAAGCAATACGACAGGCTTGCAAAGATAGGCGTGAGTTTTACAAAGAACACGGTACTGATAACCCATTTTTTGCTGGAACATTTCATGCAATGGAGTTGCCAAAGTGTTTTGCCCACGAAATCAGTTCCAAATGGTTTAATAACCGTCCTTGGGAATTAATTAAACAGGTAAAAGCAGACAAGATTCTGTTTTACGCTATTGTCAACGAATATTATTCTGACTTTGTATGTCACCCCACGGGTAAAATACCTTTACCCTATAATCCAGCTATTCCGACAAAGTAAGGAACGAACATGGCCCTTTTCATCCAATCCGCTAACGCTTTGGTTAGTCGAGTAGCACAGTGGGTAGGGGCCATTCCTTCCTCAATCTCAATTAACGCTACTGCAGTTAATACTTCTACCAACGTTATTACAACGTCTGCTTCTGCTGTCTCATCTTTGATTGTTGGCGACTTTATTGGCCCATCTGCTATTGGGCCTTATACAGCCGTTACAGCCGTAACCAGTACATCTGTCACAGTTTCAGATCCAGACGGCGTATGGGCCGGTTTAAGCCTTCCTGTAGCCATTCTTAAAGTGCCTACCCAATCTTCTATTGAAATTCTGGGTTGTGTGCAAATGGCTGAACTAAAAATGCGGACAATTGAGTTGCCAGCATTGCGTTCTGATCCATACAGCTTAACAAGTCCTTCAATTCTTACTGTAAACCCTCAAGGTTTGGCTCCTATCCCTGCGGATATGAATATGCCAATCCTTTTCTTTCAGGAAACTTACAGTACAACATCACAGACAACCACTGGAAATGTTGGTCCTTGGATTATTTATGATCGTGTTGGTGATCGAGAGATTATTCGCCGTCGAATGATTGACCAGTTGTACGTCAAACCTTTTGGAGTACCAAGGGTTATTCGTGCATCATTCTCTGAAGTAGGTCCTAACTATGTATTTACTCCCAACCCTGGTGAAAATACAGTAATCAAGGCTTATTACCAAAAGACATTCCCATTTTTGTTTAGCCCTACTGCGGATACATTAAATCCGTTGATTCAAAACAACTCTGTGTTAGCTTCTTTTCCAGAAGGCTATTTCTACGGAACGTTGTGGGCTTACTATGACAAAAACAAAAACGTAGATGAAGCACAGAAATGGATAGCACGATTTGATGATTCGTATGGATTGATTGAGGATCAGAACTTCAAGAACAAATGGCGTGGTGGAGATCAGCACTTAACAAGTGAATATCAACCTCGCAATTACCGTTACTCATTCAAGTAGGAATTAATATGGCTACAGGCGGTCTTTACGGAACTAGCGCAGAATCAGTTGGCCTATACGGCAATACAACTGTTTTTGGTGGAACATACTTTGAATGGTTTATCTTCCAAGAATCTGCAACAGCACCAGCCACTCCAACCGGTGGTTCTTGGGACTTTACAACCAATGTTGGTGTTCCTCCTAGTGGATGGTCTACAACGCCTCCTACCAGCCCCACAAATATTGTGTGGGCATCTATTGCGATTGTTAACTCCAAAACAACGTCTAGCTTTACTTGGTCAGCACCTGCAACTTGGGTTCGTGCTGGAACGCCTGGAACAGCAGCCACTATTGCAGTAGGAACCACCACCACTCTTTCCCCTGGTGCTTCTGCAACTGTTGCAAACTCTGGGACTTCTACCGCTGCCGTATTTAACTTTGGAATCCCGCAAGGCGCTGTTGGAGCCACTGGTCCTACTGGAGCCACCGGACCCACCGGAGCCACTGGATCTGCCGCCACTGTTGCAGCAGGTACAACTACTACAGGCGCTGCTGGCACTTCAGCAAGCGTTACAAACTCTGGCACAACTTCTGCTGCTGTATTTAACTTTACCATTCCTCGTGGTGATACTGGAGCAACAGGGCCTACAGGTGCTACGGGCTCTACTGGAGCAGCGGCAACTATTGCGGCTGGCACAACCACAACGTTAAGCCCTGGTGCTTCTGCTACTGTTACCAATGTAGGTACATCAAGTGCTGCAACTTTTAACTTTGGCATTCCTCAAGGCGCTACTGGTGCGACAGGAGCAACTGGAGCCACAGGAACTGCTGCAACAATTGCTGCTGGAACAACAACAACATTGTCTTCTGGTTCATCTGCAACCGTTACCAATGTTGGTACATCTTCTGCTGCTGTTTTTAATTTTGGCATTCCTCAAGGACCAACAGGACCCACCGGAGCAACAGGTGCTACTGGAGCCACTGGTCCAATTGGTATGAACTGGAAAGGTAACTGGTCCAGTGCTACTACCTATGCTATCAATGATGGCGTATTTGATTCAACTAGCGGTAGTTCCTACATTGCAATTGCTGCAAATACAAATCAACAGCCTCCTAATGCTACATATTGGAATCTTCTTGCCCAAAAAGGTGCAAATGGATCTGGTAGCGGAACAGTTAGTTCTGTTGCTTTAACTGCTCCTGCGTTTTTGTCTGTAAGCGGAAGTCCAATTACCAGCACTGGAACATTGGCATTGTCTTATTCCGGCACTGCTCTTCCGGTGGCAAATGGTGGTACAGGTGTAACCACATCTACAGGCTCTGGAAACGTTGTTTTATCTACTGGTCCTTCATTGGGAAGTGCAACTGTTTCTGACTATGAAACCTTTACAAGTGTTGCTGCTCCAACATACACAGAAGGCCGTATTTGGTATGACTCAACACAAAAAGCATTAACTTACAACAGTGATATTTCTGGAAATGCACTTCATGTTGGTCAAGAGACACAATTAAAAGTTAGAAACAGTACGGGTGCAACAATTGCAAAAGGCGCTCCTGTTTACATTACTTCTACATCTACCGGAGTAAGTTTTCCTAACGTTGCATTGGCAAAAGCTGATACATTGGTTACAGGTAACTGCATTGGTTTGGCAAATGAAGCAATTGCTAATGGTGCAGATGGATATGTTGTTATAAACGGAATATTGAATGGAGTAAACACAGGAACGTTTACTGTTGGAGACATTCTTTACGTTAGTCCATATTCTGCCGGTCAACTAATGAATACATATCCTCCAACTGGTTATCCGGTTCGGATTGGTGTGGTTTCATACGTTAATAGTTCTACTGGCAGTATTTACATTAACCAATCAAATTCGTTTGTTCAAGCCTCTTCTGTTGTTGGAGCAGTTGCTATTGCCAATGGCGGTACTGGACAAACAACCGCAGCAGCAGCAATCACAGCTTTGGCTGGTACGCAAACATCTGGTTACTATCTTCGTTCTAATGGCACAAATACATTGCTGGCTGCAATTCAAGCCGCTGATGTACCTACATTAAATCAAAACACCACAGGAACCGCTGCTAACGTAACAGGTACAGTGGCAATTGCTAATGGTGGTACTGGATCTACCACAGCATCTGCTGCACTTACTGCTTTAGGCGCTTATCCTGCATCAAATCCCTCTGGATATGGAACAGGTACTGTAACTTCAGTAGCAGCATTAACTCTTGGTACAACAGGTACTGATGTTTCTTCTACGGTAGCAAACGGAACAACAACGCCGGTTATTACTCTTAATTTGCCATCATCTTCTGCAACAAATCGTGGATTGTTGACTGCTGCTGATTGGACTACGTTTAATAACAAAGGTTCTGGAACTGTAACTTCTGTAAGTTTTACAGGTGGCGTGGTATCAGTTGCTACAGGAACTACAACTCCTGCATTTACAGTTGCTGGTACGTCTGGCGGTATTCCATACTTTTCTAGCGCATCAACCTGGGCAACATCTGCCGCATTAGCCGCAAATGCTTTAGTTATTGGTGGTGGCGCAGGTGTTGCTCCAAGCACTACAACAACGGCTACTGGCGCTTTGACGTTCCTTGGAACACCTACCAGCGCAAACTTGGCAGCTTTGCTGACAGACGAAACTGGCACAGGCGCAAACGTATTTGCAACAAGCCCAACACTGGTAACTCCGATTCTTGGAACTCCAACATCTGGAACATTAAGTAACTGTACTGTTGACGGCACAAATTCAGTTGGCTACCTTAACATTCCGCAAAACAGTCAATCTGCTGCTTACACATTAGTTTTGTCAGATGCTGGTAAGCATATTTATCACCCGACAACAGATGCAAATGCACGGACTTACACAATCCCTGCAAATAGTAGCGTTGCATACCCAATTGGGACGGCAATCAGTTTTATTAACATGACAAGCCAAGTGGTGACAATTGCAATCACCACAGACACAATGTATCTTTCTAGTGCAGGAACCACAGGTTCACGTTCTTTGGCTCAGTACGGAACAGCAACTGCTGTAAAAATTACTTCAACTTCTTGGATTATTTCTGGGAGTGGTTTGACATGAGCGGAATTCAACAAGCGTTTGCATTTATTCGTAGTTCTGGCCCTGTTATTGGGCAACAAGCCTACACAAGCCCCGGGACTTATTCTTGGACTGCTCCAGCAGGAGTTACCAGTGTAAGCGTGGTTTGTGTTGGAAGTGTAAGACAAGGAGTTACAGAATCTCTTGGTGGCGCTGGATTGGGATATACAAATAATTACACAGTAGTTCCGGGAAATAGTTATTCGGTAGTAGTCGGTAGTACGTTGGGAAGTGATTCGTATTTTGTTTCTACGGCAACCGTAAAAGGTGGAGGCACATCTAGCACAACTGGCGGGACTAAAACAGGAACAGGCGGTGGTAATGGCGGTAATGGATATGCTTATGACCCCGCAAATTACATACCCGGTGCTGGAGGTGCTGGAGGTTATGCTGGAGCCGGTGGAGATGGGGGCATAGATTTTGGCGGTGGTACTTATGTTGCGGGTAACGCAGGAGCAGGTGGCGGGGGTGGCGGTAGTGCATCCTCGGGAGGAACTCCTGGCGGCGGCGGCGTTGGTATTTTAGGCCAAGGTTCAAACGGTGCTGGTGGAAACACTGGGCATGACACAGGATATGGCGGTAGCGGAGGCACTAGTGGTAGTGGTGCTAATGGCGGTTTATATGGCGGTGGAAATAATTGGGGCGGCACTGGTGGTGGTGGTGCAGTTCGTATTATTTGGCCTGGAAACACACGCAGTTTTCCCTCAACAAATACAGGTAATCTTTAAGGATAAATTATGTGGATAAATGAACAAACTCAAGGTGTTTTTAAGTTGCATTCAGATATTCGTTATGAATGCTGGAAAGATGGTAAAGAACTTCCCGGCATTTTGACTGATGAAGTGTTGGCAGCTAATGGGTATGCGGTAATTAATCAAGTTGTTCCTCCTTTTGATTGGGTTACTCAAAAACTTGTAGAACAGGCTCCAATTAAAGGAGATAACGGCTGGACTCAAAATTTTAATATTGTTGAACTTGACTCAACAACTATTGCAAATAATCAAAATATAGTTGAAGTTCAAAGAGTATCAAGCATTAACGCACAAATTGCTGCTGGTGACCTTGCTGTTGTTAGTGCTATGCTTGAAAACGATACTGCTAGTATTGAAGCGTGGAAAACAAAAAGAGCAGAATTGCAAGCGCAACTGTAACTTTAAATCCATCATAAATTAAGGAAATGATATAAATAAATATGCAATTAGGTTTAATAAGTCCCGTGGCATGTAATGACTATTGACCGAGAGACTTCAACGGCAATTATTAACTTGAAGTAATTTATGACCGACTACTCTAGACTCCGCACTCCGTTTGTAAACATGAGTTTTACACCGGATGTGCCATCCAATGCTCTTGGACCCAATGAATACAACAGCGGTTTAAACGTTGAGGCTGATGTTCGTGGGATTAAAAAGGTTTCTGGAGAACAGGAAATCTTGTCTACCATTCCTGGTAACGTGGTCTTTATGGATGGTGGATTCCGCAACAACAATGCTTGGGTCTACATTGCTGCTACCCGTGAAGGTAAATGGTACATGGTTACCGCCAGTGGCATTAGCAATATCACTCCTGGCGTTGGAGCAAATCCCAACGTAGCATTGTCCGGTTACTCTGATGATATTAATATCACCACATCATGGGTGGGTGAAGTGTTTTTCATCAACGATACTTTGCGCTCTCCAATGTATTTCCTGCCAACAGCAACGGAAATTTATTTGTACGATGCTGCTCCAGACAATTACATTTGGAATTACGACATTGGAGTGTCTGCAACTCGTGCTGAATTTGTACGCAACTACTGTTCTCCAAACGTTGGCAATATCCTGATTGCTGGCAACATCACTAAAGATTACACAAGCAGCGGATTGACAGTTAACTACCCAACTACTGTTCGTTGGTCCCAAGCCTTTGCCAATACCGGTGTAGCAGCCTCCTGGATGCCTACTCTTACCAACGTAGCCAATGAACAAGAAATCCCTGTTCGTGGTCCTATTGTTGACGGTTTTTTCCTTGGTGGAAACTTTTACATTTGCTCTTATTGGGATACAGTAGTTTTATCCCCTATTGCTTATCAAAACAGTACAGCGCCTGTATTTGGCATTCGTCTGTTTAATCAAGGCCGTGGATTGATTAACAACAATTGCTGGTCCAATACAGACGCAAACGTTTATGGCATTGATAGCAGGGATATTTGGATATTTGACGGCTCCAACTTTAATCCGCTTGGCAATCAACGAGTTCGTGATTACTTTTTTACCAATCTAAGTACAACGTATTCTGATCGTGTGTTTATGATTAACAACACACAAAAAAATCAGATTGAGATTTATTACCCAGATCAAACGTCCACCGGCTGGTGCAACAAGATGTTGTCGTGGAGATACGATCTGCAGGTCTGGAATGCCCCCAAGGACGTAGCAAACGCCTGTAGTGGGTGTGAAGCCCCCAAGCTGGTAAGCGGAGCCTTTAAATACGCTTCTAGGACGGTTACATATGCTCGTGGTGGAACAGCTAATTCTAAGCTAGTCCAGACCGGTGTAGGTAATTCGTTTATTAACAGTGCTGCTATTCCCACGTTGTTTGAGCGTAACAACCTTACGCTTCAGACTTCAAATGGTCCAGTTCCGTACAGTTCTAAACTTTATGTTCACAGATTGCTTCCTGAAATCTCAGGTAGCGGGACTATCAACATTACTACTGGTGGCTCAAACTCCACCGCCCAGGATCCTACTTATGGTCAGACTGGCAAAGTTGCTGTAGTTACGGATAATCCTTGGGTTACTACCCAGCAAAACAACGTAAGAACGGTTTCTGTTAAAGTCGAATCCAATGATGCAACAGATACTTGGAATCTGACTGCAATTAACTGGCAAGCAACCGTTGTCGAGGATGCGTTTTAATGCCTTTTTTACTTGATAGTGACCCCTCAACTTCAGAGTTGTCTGATGCGGTAAATTATTTACTTTCAAATTTCAACACAACTGTAAGTAGCAATGCAGTTACTGGAGAAGTAAAGGGTCCAACAGGTGCAATTCTTGGTTACTTGTATAAGTACATGGCAATCAAGTATGCAGATTCTTTTGATGGTTCTGTGGGATTTAGCGATACTCCTACCAATAAAGCATACTTTGGCATTAGAAATACCAATAGTTCAACAGAATCTACAAATCCTACAGATTACATTTGGAATAAAGTAACAGGTGGATTTGGCACTACCAAATTTCTTTATTACCTAACAACAGGTGGTAGGCAAATACAGTTTTCTGTAGCTACAACCGCCCCTGATGGTGGCTGGTTAGTTGATCCAGCAACTGCTATTGATTTAGATGTCGTAACGTCCACTTCAATTATTGCGTTTGCTGCTTACTTTTCTCCCAGTGTTTATCAAGTTCCTCGAGCAGGAGGTCCACTTGCTCCTATATTTACATCAATCACACCAGCTTTGTATGCAACAAACAAAGGTGTAATTGTTCAGTTTTCTAATGGGCAAACAGATTCTGCAAGCACATTTGTAAATAACACTTGGCGTATTGGTGCTTCTTCCACTACAGGAAACGCAGACATTATGTATACCAATATTACTATTGGTAGTCCGTCTGTTTTTGGAGACCATGCGCTTTGGCCCAATCCAACGGCAATGTCTGCAAGTCCTGCGTACATGGCAGTGCCAATACGATATAAAACAAGTGCTGGCGTTGTTATTCAATCGGTTGTATTAAGCACACAATTCTTGTTTTCTGATCCTGGTTCTACAGGTTCTACTGGTGCAACTGGAGCAACAGGTGCATCTGGAACAAAGTCCATAACCGTAAGCGCATTCCAGTGGGCTACATCAACTCCCAGTGTGCCTTCACAAGCATTTACCTATACATGGAGTGGCGGTTCAATTAGTGCTTTTCCAACAGGATGGACTGCTGCTGCATCAACAGCCCCTGCTACTGGCTATACGCTTTACCAATTAAATCTGGTAATCACAGACACTGCTACTGCAACCACAACAGCAACCAACTGGAGCGGTGGATCAATCGGAAGCATTGGTTACCGGCAAGACGGAAGCATTGGACCCCAGGGTGATGGCGCTAGGATTGCATACACCAAAAGCACTATTGCTTCACCAGCAGGAACCACAACTAGTACGGGATCTACATCACTTCCTGCTACAGGTTCTTTTGGTTTAACAGGATCTACTTTTTCAACTTCTCCTCCAACATTAACAACGGCTGGAGAATATCTATATCAAACTGATGGTATTTATGTTTTAAGCACCAATACTATTTCTTGGTCTACTCCATACCTTAGTAACTTAAAAGTTGGTTCACTATCTGCTATTTCTGCCAATCTTGGTATTGTGAATATTGCCACATCAGGAAATCTTAATTCTGGCAAAACATCATTTGCAGATACTACTGCTGGTTTCTTTTTGGGCAATGATTCGGGAACACCAAGGCTGTCTATTGGTACATCAACCAGTTATTTTAATTTTGATGGAACAAACGTAACCGTTGGTGGAAACATTAATACCACAGGATATGCTGTTATTTCTGGAAATTACACGCTTTATTCTTATTCAGCAGCAGCGCATATTAATGGATCTGGAAGTGCGCCTAATGGACTTGTAGCTTATTCTGGAACATCTGGCACTGGAATATTTGGTATTAGTAGTGGTGCAGGAACTGGATTAAATGCTTCTAGTTCTAGTGGAACAGGTGCAATAGTTAGTTCTGGATCAGGACAAGCATTAACAGCATCTAATATATCTAATTCTATTGCAACAGGATATTTTTATAATGCTGTTTCAGGTAATGCGTTAACACTAACATCATCTGGCGTTCCTCTTAATTTAACTGGTGGTACATCTGTTGCCCCAATGACAATTAATAGTAATGTTCTTGTTACTAATTTAAATGCTCAATATTGGTCTGGAGTTAAAGGTGTTACAACAGTAAACAATGGAACAATTGGAGTATTGCCTATGGCTTATCCACCAGTTACATTGACATATAACCTTGTTAAATATTTGCAAGTAGATGTTGGCGGTATTACTGGTTATATACCTGTTTATATTTAAGGTGCAAAATGAATTACAACGAAAGCAACGTTTCTGGTACATCATGGACAAGATGCCGTGCTGTAACTATTAACAATCCATTGTCTGGCAAAGGAGCAATTAGTTTGCTTACTGGACAACCAATTGGTCCAAATTGCGTTTTTACAGAAGAAACTGCTGTAGCTTTGGATACGGAAACGTTGACATTTGATTCTGGTGCTTGCCAGACTTTATATGTACCAAGTGCTGTTATTCAGATTCTTGACCCTGCAACCAATAATCCAACTGGTGAAACTGTTACCCAGCAGAATTTATACAATATTTTGTATAGTCTTTATATTGCGACAGCTAAAGCACGAGATGCTGCAAACCCTGTAAAATAACTTATCTTCAAAGGACAGATCATGGGCCAAGCCACAATGTCAAACCAATCCCCACAAACAGGTGGGAAAACAGGCCAGTACGGTCAACCAGGACAAGCTGGGGGAAAAGGTATGGCAGGTGGAATGATGAATGCTGCTTCTAATCCGCAACAAATGCAGCAATCAATGCCGCAACAAGCTGACGGAAATAGTCAAATGGGCGTTCCTTTGCCTCCTATGGGTGGTCCTATGCAGCAAACAAACTCGCAACAACCTGTTGGCGCTTCAGGATCTGCTGGTGCAATAGGTCAAGGAATGGGTCAAGGAAACGTAACTTATCCAAGCCAAAGTGGTCAGCCAATGATGGGAATGCCAAACCAATATTCAAACACTGTTGGACAATTTGGACAAGGAATGGAAGAAGGTTCTGCTTATCAAGGAACTGGTAGCGGTAAAAATGCTAGTAGTGGCAAAGGTGCTGGTAACTCAAGCCGCAGTTCTGGCGCTTAAAGGAGTAAATCATGGGAATGGGTAAATCATCGGGTAGCCAGCAAACCACTGTTCAGATGACTCCTGAACAACAGGAAACGCTTCGTATTCAAAATGATGCGTTAAAGAACACGTTTCTTCCTGCCTATCAAAATACTGTTGGTGGTGCTTCAAACCTTTATAACCAAATTGCTCCTGGATTTAATACTGCTGCACAAAATGCTGCTGCTATTACTGGTAACAATGCAGCGCAGCAAATAAATGCTGGTCAATATGGTTTGGTAAAAGGGACTTTAGGACAGGGTACTCTTGCAGACCAATTGCAAAAAACTGGTGAAGGCATGACTACTGCTGGTCAAGGAACCGCAGGAACCATTGCCCAGGATCAAAATGTTGTTGGTAACAAGCTGCAAACTTTTGGTGGTGCAGGTGCTGGCAATACGGCAGACTATCAACAACGTATTGGTCAAAACTTTACCAATGCTGGTGCTACTGCTCTTGCTGGTTTGTTTTCTCCTGAATACAAAAACGCTCAAATTGAGGCTTCTTTGCAACCGGCTAGGGAAGCTATCCGTGAGCAGCTTGGATCTCAAAATGCCATGTATGGTGCTGCTGGAGGACTAGGTTCTTCTCGCATGGCTTTAGCTGACCAAAACTTATCCCAACTTGGACAACAACGTCTAGCTTCTACTGCAGCTTTGACAAACGCTGCTATTGAAACGCAAAAGCAAAATGCTGCAAACTCCATACTTGGAGCCGGTCAAACCGCTACTACCGGTGCTGGTAATTTGTACAGCACTTTGTTGGGTGGTGGTCAGAATGCTATTGGTCAAGCCAATACTGCTGCAAATAACTTGATGAACTATGGTCAAGGTTCTTCTGCTCTTGCCTCTGGCTTGTATGGAAATCTAGCTACTCAAGGCACAAACAATCTTAATTCTGCTAATACCGGTGTTGGCGCTCAAGTTAATTATGCTGGAGCCCCACAAGACTTGTTCTCTAAATACGCAGGTATCGTATTTGGTACACCTCAAGCATCTACTGTTCCAAACTATGCTGGCACTCAAGGCGGTACGTCTACGGGTAACAGCAAAGGTTTTGGCATAACTAAAGCATAAAAATGAGTTACTTACCTCAACTTCCAGGTGTTCCTCCTCCTATGTCCTATGGTCAAAACTATGGGAACTGGCAGCAGTATGGAGGCTTTAATCGTTCCAATCCATATGGTGGAGGAGCAGAGGTTATGCAAAAGCAACCTTCTATGGGTGTGGCTCCTAAAACTCCAATAGAAGATCGTTCTTATACACAGCCAGTTCCTACATCAACTTTCGGTGTTTCATCTGAAGGATCTATGGGAGCATCATCTACTGGAAACATGGGTATGCCAATGGATGTTTCTGATGTAATTACTCATCTGACAGGAGATTAATATGCCGATGGATAGAACAGATTTAACTCCTCCTCCTTCTGCTGGATGGGATGAAAACCCTCAATTGGGATTGGTAAATCAACAAGCTGCACAAGATCATGCGGAAGAGTTTTTTCCTCATGTTCAGAAATTAATTAAAAGCGTTTTGCCCACAGCCACACCTCAAGACAGAATGGCTGCTGGTGAAAGCATGAAAGCATTACAAAATTCCAATGAGGCTCGTATTGGTGATGTATTGGGTGCGCTTGTAAATCTTGATCCAAAGGCTCTTTATGTTGCCGCTACTGGTGGCGCTGACGTTAAAGAAGAGGCTTACAACAAAGCTGGTCAACGTTACTTTAAAGTTTATAACCAGCGTGATGAACTTCGCCGCTATGAAGATGGCAAAGGCAATGCTTTGTCTGACAAAGACATGGAGTCTATTGGCCCATTGACTTCTAAACGAGACATCACCGCCGAACGTCTTCCTGCATGGGTTGCTTCCGGTCAAACGTTTAAAGATGTTGCTGCTGCTCAAGCTGCAAACTGGAATAAAACTTTAAAAACTGGTGCTGCTGCTTTAACAAACTCTGGTGTTATTAAAGACGCATCTGTAGACAATCAAAGCATTTTGCCTGACCTTTACAAAGTATCGCTTGATCCAAATGTTCGTGCCATTCTTTCAGGTGCAGCTACTATTTCTACTGGAAATCAAAAAGATATTAGCACTGCAAATCAAACTGCTTCCAAAATGGAAAATGGAACAGCAACATCTTCAGATTTATCAAATCTTATAAATTCTGCTGTTGGCGTTCAATTAGGTTTGAAATACAGTGAAGATAAAGGTCTTACAAATAGCAAAGGCGAAAGAGTAACGTCTTCAGATATTAAGTCTGCTGCTAATAGCTACGCTACTTCTCAGTCATCCAAAGATGCAATCAATGCTCGACAAACAGATTTGCTGGCAAAAGCACAATTGCTTAAAGCTGCAAATATTCCTAACATTGACAAGATCCAACGTTTTATCAACAACAATCATCAGATTGCTTTGGCTCAAAAAGACATTGAGGACAATGGTGGTATCGGTATTGCAAAACCAAATCTTCCTTATTCGCAAGGAGATTCTTTTACTCTTGCTCACATCAAAGCAGTAAACGACGAGCAATATGCTGACTTAGCAAGCAAATATGGTCAGACAGTGATGAAGCAATCTCAATCATTGCCTCCTGGAACAACTCCTCCTATCGGCACTGTAGAGGCTCAACTATCTATTGATCCAGAAGTCATCAATAGAAAACTCAAAGCACGGCAAACCATGAAAGATGTTGTGGCTAATACAGAAGCGCAAATGAATGCGATACCAACGCAAAGTGCTACTGACGTAAGTCCTGCGTTAACTAATGCTGGTCCTGTTGCTCCTCCTGCTGCTGTTACTCCTGCTACCAAGCCAACTGTTGCAAAAAGCAAACCTCCAGCGCCAGTAACGGAAAAGAAGAAAATCCTCAATAGCATTTTTGGAGGCCAATAATGAGTGACGAACTTAACTCGCAAATCCTTGATGCTTTAAATCAAGGTATTGGACCTCAAGATATTATTGACCACTTGGCTGCTTCTAAAAATCCAGAGCATCAAGCATGGGTTAAGAACTATCGTGCCAATGCTGCTCAACAGGAAAGTTCTATTCCTGCTCCAAGCGCAACAATGGATACACCATTGCTAAGTGCTGGACAAAAAGCTGCAGGACAGGCTGCTCAAGCAACCAACGATATGACCCTTGGTCAAAAGATGGCCTTGGGTGCTGCGGCTGCTGGTGCTGCTGGTGTTGCTGGTCTTGGTGGATATGCTGCTAAACAACGTATTGACACCAATGAAGAACTTCGCCGTAAACGTTTGTTGGGCGAGGATGTTTCTCCTGCTGTTCGTGTCCAGCAAGCACAACTTGAACTGCAACAAAAGCAATTTGAAGCATCCCAGGCTGGTGGACTATCACCGCTCGAGCAAGCAAAAGTAGAAACCGAGAAAGCCCGTAAAGCAAGCCTTGAGTTGGACGCTGAGATCAAAAGACAGCAGTTAATTGACAAAGCAAAAGCAACAGAAGTTGCTACAGCTAAAAGAGCCGCCGGTATCCCCGTGGAAACACCTAAACCTACTGTTCAACAAACAGCGGCAAAGCTAGGCATTGTTCCACCTACGGCAGCACCGGCAGCACCTGTAGAAGCTGCACCTGTTCAGCAAGCCCCTGTTGCACCGGCTGAAGCTGTTGCACCTCCTGCACCTGTTGCACAAGCACCCATTGAAACTCAACCTGTCGCAAAAACTTCAGTAGAGCAACCTGTTGCTACTGAGGCAGCAGTACCACCTCCTGTGCAGGAATTAAGGACTGGCACTAATAAACCTGCATTTGCTGGTCAAGGTCCTGAAAATCCCAAGAAATTTAAAACGGAATATGCAACAGTCAATGATGTTCCAAAAGGATTTGCTTTTGTTCCTGGCGCTCAATCTATTGACACTGTGCGAAACAATTTGGGTCAAGATGTATATACACGGGAATTTACTAATCGTGATCTTCCTGCCAGTTATGAAGAAGCAATACAAACTGGAAACGAAATCAATCGGTCTTTAAATCGTCCAAGCCGTGAGCAAATGAAAGCCCAGGGCATTGCTCCTCCAGAGCCAGTAGAAGGTATTACAAAACGTATTGCTGGTTACAAACTGGTAAAAGTGGGCGGTATTGCTGGAGCATTGGTTGCAGTTACAGATCTTGCTAAAGCTGCTCAAACCGGTGATCGTAATGCAATGGGGGAAATAGCTATGGGTGCATTGCCTGGTGCTGGTCCACAAGCTGCTTTGTACAGTTCTTCTCTTAATCCCAACGAACAAAATCAGTTAAATTACTTGCGTAGAATGCAAGCTGCGAAAGAACGTGGTGCTGGTAATCGTGGTCAAGCCTACGATCCTCGCAAGTTTTATTCACCAATGGCAGGTTCACTAGATGTGCCTGGTATACCACCGTATCGTTAGGACTTAATATGAGCCCAGAAGAACGTAAAGAATTAATTGTCGAGTTGATGGACCAACTCAAAACGGTTAATTCGTTGACCGATGATGAACAACGTTGGGTTCGTATGGCAATAGAAAAAGAGGCTCAGTCTATTGCCCTTCGTAAAGCAATCATTGAGAAGACTTTGACTAGTCTGATCTGGATGATTGTTGTTGGCATTGGTTACGTTTTTCTTGATTTCCTTCGGGATCATGGATTTAAATAACCAGATTGCTTCTGGTGAAAATCCCTGGCCCAATACTCAGCAAAAAATAGAACTGGTTTGTAAAGAATTAAAACCCGATCAAAAGATTGGTGTAAACGAATTTGTAAAGGATGGCAAACTCTGCCAATGGACACTGGTACTGAAACATGAGCCCAAGAAGTGATAGACCCCATCAGCATTACAGTGGCATTTGCTACGGCACAGTCCGTGGTGAAGCACATCAAGGATGCGGTGGCCTTGGGCAAGGATGTAAAGTCACTGTATGGGCAATTCTCTGCCTTTTACACAGCAGCGGACCAAGTTCACTCGGCATCAACTAAAGCCCGAATAGCTGACCTACAAAAGACCGATGCACAAATAAACTCAGAATCCCTCAAGATAGCAATGGCCTCCAAGGCTTTGAGGGACCATGAAAGGGAATTAAAGGATTTGTTGTTTATGACCGGCAATGCTCCGGTCTGGGAAGAGATGATGGCAGAGAGAGTCCGGATGCACAAAGAACGTGCCGAAATGGAACGTGTAATGGCTGAGAAGAAGCAAAAGGACAAAGAGGCATTTGGTGAGGCAATAATGAATGCCTTGCTATTTGTGGCTGGTATAGCAGTTTTGGTTCCTCTGAGCGGTTTGGCATGGCAGTTTTTGATTGAGAGGTAATTATGTTTGAGATACTTTCTGGCGGTATTTTTGGCTCATTGCTTGGTGGCATATTCCGTTTAGCCCCTGAAGTCCTGAAGTGGTTGGACAAAAAGGATGAACGAGCCCATGAGTTGCTAATGTTTGGTCAGCAATGCCAACTGGAAACTCTTCGTGGTCAACAGAAGCTGGCAGAGATTGGAGCCCAACGGGAGGCCACTGTAGACGCAGGGGTGATGAATGCCTTCAATTCAGCCATAGAACAGCAAACAGAAATGGTTAAAGCTGCTGGTGGATGGGTAGCCAGTCTTTCTGCTTCTGTACGTCCTATCGTTACTTACTGGATTCTGTTTATCTGGTCCTTTATCCATGTTTGGTTTGCGTGGAATTCCTGGTTGTTGGGTGATCCACCTGCCGTAGTGTTCAACTTGATGATGTCCGGAGACTTTGCTGCTCTGGTTTCTGGTACTTTGAATTACTGGTTCCTTGATCGTACATTGTCTAAACGTGGACTATGAACCTCGATATAGCAGCAGCACTATGTAAGCAGTTTGAGGGGTTTAGAAGTAAACCCTATCTCTGCCCTGCTGGTGTACCCACTATTGGATATGGGTCTACCTATTACGCAAGTGGTGCAAAGGTTGCACTATCTGATGAGCCGATTAGTGAAGCAATTGCTGCAACGTTATTGCTCCACGAATTGCAATTTACCTATCTGCCAGGTGTGTTGCGTAATTGTCCTATTTTGTTAACAGATGAACGTAAGTGTAATGCCATCATAGACTTCTGTTATAACCTTGGAGTTGGCAGACTCCAAACCAGTACATTGAAGCGAAAAATCAATGAGCAAGACTGGGAAGCCGCCAAGGAACAATTGTTATTGTGGAACAAAGGCGGTGGCAAAGTCCTTCCAGGATTAGACAAACGCCGAAAAGCAGAAGCCCTGCTCCTATAAGGATTTGTATGATTTCTGAAGAACAGTTTTTGGAATCTTGGAATAGATTAAAGTCTGCAAAGTTAGTGGCAGACGAACTGGGCGTTACGGAAAGAGCAGTGCATGGAAGACGTAGGAGACAAGAAGAAAAGCATGGGAAAGTATTGCCGGTAAACGATCAGCGTTGGGTTTATCGGCAGCATATCTTCCCAAACAAAGTTGATCTGGGGATAGAAAATGGCACAGTCATCGTTTTTTCGGACGCTCACTTTTGGCCTGGCATTCGTTCAACGGCGTTTAAGGCTTTACTATATGCGATTGAAACGTATTCCCCAAAAGCAGTTATTTGTAATGGGGATGCCTTTGATGGCGCTGCTATATCTCGTCACCCGCCTATGGGTTGGGAAAAACTTCCATCTGTAATACAAGAACTGAATGCCTGTAAAGCAATGCTGTCGGAAGTTTCGGAGACTGCTAAACAAGCCAGACGAAATGTAAAGCTGATATGGACAATGGGCAACCATGATGCAAGATTTGCTGCGAGATTGGCATCCAATGCACCACAGTATGTTCAGACCCCTGGATTTAAGCTGGAAGACCACTTTGAAGACTGGAATTTTTGCTGGTCTGCCTGGATAACAGAAGACCTAATCGTAAAGCACCGCTACAAGGGTGGAGTCCATGCCACCCACAACAATACTGTTGGAGCCGGTACGTCCATCGTTACAGGCCATTTGCACAGCCTCAAGGTGACTCCATACGCTGATTACAACGGCAATCGGTTTGGGGTGGATACAGGCACTTTAGCGGACCCTTATGGACCACAATTCTCGTACTCGGAACATAATCCGTTGAATCACCGGTCTGGGTTTGCCATGCTGACGCTCAAGAATGGGCGTTTATTGTGGCCTGAGTTATTCCATTTCTGGAATAAAGATGAGATTGAGTTTAGGGGTGAGGTTATAAAAGTAGGCGGTTATTAGCCGCCCACTCTTATGGACAAAATTAAAACTCGTATTCAATTTCGTCTTCGCATTCGTACCAGTCATCCGACTCCTCGTCGTACCAGTACCACACATCATTTTCCTCATCGAACCAATACGCTGTACCTTCGTCGTCGTACTCGTACTCTTCTTCGACTTCTTCGTCTTCAATGATCTCTTCAAAGCCCATTAGATCCAGCAAGTCTTCGAAATCAAAAACAATAGCAAACGTATACATAAAAACTCCCAAAATGTGGTTACAGCAAGTCGCTGCACCCACATCCTAGCCTATTCTTTTGCGGTTTCCATGTCAGACAATAAGTCCTTTATAGCCAGCAAACATAGTTTTATACGTTGTAATTCTTCCTGCTGTTCTTGCATACGAATGTATGAATCTTTGCAGAAATTAGCCAAGTTTTCGTTGGACCAAGCACCAAAATTGGGCAAATCATTCATTACGTTTTCCTGTTTGGTTTAGGACAGTTCTCCGGTATGTTGGCAACACACCACACTGCTTGTTCTCGTAATCCCTGTCGTGCTTCTAACCATCTGTCTATGTAGACATCAGGCATAAAGGTTAATGCGTTTCTAATTGAATCCTTGTTAAGTTTAAGTAATTCGCCTATTTCATTTGCTGTCAGGCCATCTTCGTGCTGTTTAAGCACGTTTCTGATGTCTGGATGCCTCGATTTGCTCAATTTGTAATTCCTTATCTTTATTTCTTTTGGGGAGGGGTAACCAGCCTAAGTAGAAAAAATCATTCCATGATCCAACAACACATACACCACCTTTGGTTAACAGGATCACCTTATGATCCTCTGGTGGTCTAGGGTCACCTGCAACTGGGTACAAAAATTCCTGTCCGTCTGCAAAGTAATTCATTTTCCTTTGATCCTTTTGTAGTCCAAAGCACCAGAACGAACGTATTCGTCTTTAGGCGGTTGATAGACCGGTTGCGCCCAGATGTTTATAGAGTTTGCTAAAGCTTCGTTTTGAACCCTTTCACGGCGTTTCCAGGGGGTAACTATGTTTAACGTCTTACGGGCTGAATCTGACTCAATTTTTAACGTAAAAGTCACAGCATTGCTTCTTCATGGTTGTTGGGATTAAATGGTAATTTACCTACGGGTTTTGTTGGACGTAATGCAACAGGAAATGGCCATTGGATTGGTTTACGTTTTTCCATCAGCTTGTCTTGGGCTGCTGCTTTTTTGCTTTGGTAGCCTGTCATTTCAGCATCACCGCTGCAACAAGCATCCACACACCTACAACGATGGCTGCAAAGGCCAGGATGCCTTTAATCTGCTGGGCAAGAAACTCCCAAGGGTCATGGTCCTCCTCGGGGACTTCGTAAGACATATACGCTTTGTCTGCTTCAGTCATTTATTGCGCTCCTCAAGCATTGCGTCTGCCATCATGTAAGCGTACTTCGCATGATCTTCGTCACACAAAAGGCCACTACTTGGTCTTGCCAACTGCCCTTGCATAGCCAGCCCAGCAAAGTGATCTCGCAGCGTCATGTCCAAAGCGTCTCCACCTGTCTTTTCAAGCCAATTAGGGTCGATTTGTGCGGTATTTTCTTTCATTTGTATTCCTTTAAACGTGTTGTTAAACGCTCTATACGGGCCAAATTTAGATCCAAAACAGCAGATGCGTACTCACAAGCGTTTTCAGCTTCTAGTCGGTCAAGATGTGCTTGGGCTAATTCCCTAGAAATTACTTCAATGGGTGTCAGTTCACGCCAGAAATCTTTAAAGTGCTTTAAGAATTTCATGCTTTGACAAACACACCGTTTTCACGGAGGGTCCCTTTGCGGTTTTTGATGGCATCGTAGGCCACTTCCATGCAGTCAACCAGGTTAAGGTTCTGCAAAGCACAGTAAATAATCAAGCAAACCATCGTATCGCCAACAGCATCCACGATATCTTCTCGGTTACCCTTGATGGTGGCATCAGCCAATTCACCGATTTCCGATACAGCTTTTAACAACTGTGTTTCAGGTGTTGAGTTTGGCACGATCTTTCGAGCCTCTGCCCAACGTACTATGTCCATCTCTACCATTGCGTAAGTAGTCATACAATTCTTTCTGGGGGGATATTCCCCCCTTTGGTTATTCTTCCACCGGAGTTGGTGTAACTTGGGATTGGCCTTGCTCTTGAATCTTCTCAATCAAGCCTTTGACCTGTTCGTAAGGAAACTTAGACAAGGCTGCAAGGATGGCGTTTACTTCGTCAATCGAAAATACTAAAGTAATCATTTTTGGGTTTCTCGTTAAACATTGAAATGGGTTTGTCTTCAATCGGTGTGGTTTTCAACCATAGTGTTCCATTAGAAGACAACCAGGCTGCTGGTGTCTCCACAATGATTTCACCGGTTTCAGGGTTAAGTAGCGTGTTCATCAGAATGGCAGATCATCATCTGGTTTTGCTTTGCGTGTAGGCGCAGAACTTTGGCGAGGGGAGTCTTGCTTTTCTTTGACTGACAAAGAGAAAAACTTGGTCCCATCTTTCTTTGATTCTTTGATCCAGGCATTGAGCCAGTACTCAGTACCCTCGACATTTATAGACCCGTTGTAATCGGGGTGACGGTCTTCCTCTTTCTTTGTGTTCTTAAAAAGTGAACCTCGGTTTGTGTTGTCAAATTCAGCCATTTTTTTCCTCATCAAGTTTAGATTTGTACGCTTTGATAGCAGAGCGCACCTTACTGTCAATCTTTAGTGCTTCCCACACTGCAAGACGAACCTCGTTGTCGGAAATGGATTCCCATTCCCCATACATTCCAGCCATGTCACCTTGGGCGTGTAAACCTTTAATGGCCTCCACCACCTGGTCAATCAGACTGGTATCCATCTGCGGCAGGTCTTCACCGGCATAGATATACAGACCCAATCCATGCAGCGACAATGCTTTGGTCATGCAACGCATGATGGCTGTATTGACGGCAAAAGCATCAGGGTGCTGGATAGCCTTGTTGCGGTGGTCCATGACCGGCAATTGGCACGTTATAGGCTTGTTAAACAGGGTTACTGTTACCCAAACCATGTAAGTGCCATTAATGTCGATCCAGCACTTGTCGCCAAACATCTGCACCTGGAAGTGAGCATTGGGATCTGCTTTGAGTGCTTCAGCCCATGCCCAAGCCCATGACAGGTAAGTAAGGTTGCCCTTCTTTTCGGTATGCTCATTTACGTTGAGCTTGAGCAGTGTATTAACGTCCATTGCGTTTTTCCTCTTGTTTAGCGGCAATTTCTGCCCACTGGATTTCTTCATTGATGATGTCCATCTGTTCGCTGGTTTCCAGGTCTTGGAACGGAACAAAGTGGTTTTCTTTGCAACAGTGGTATTTGTCGCCTTTGGGCTCGAGACAGTAGCAGCAGTACTCTATGTCTTGAAACTCTTCCCGATACATTTCAAATGCCGTTTTCATATTCAACTCCTATGCAATATTAAAGTCTGAGTTCCTCGAGGTGAGGAGCCTGTATCCTAACGCAGATTTCCGTTTTTTTTCTAGGTGTTTTCCCCTATGGCAAAACTTCGTGAATTGTGATATGGACACCAGGCTCTATGCTGTACTTCTTGTAGACATGGAGACGGATCACTTGGACATCATCCTTGTATACAATCCCGTTCATTGCATCCAAGAATGCTTTGGCAATATTGTCTATGTCGGGCTTCTTTGTAGGCCATTCTTCGCCTGTTAAACAAGCCGTAGTACGTTTTTTAGAGTAAGACGCTGGCACTCCAACATGGACAATCAGGGTAACACTTAGAGGTGTTTCTAAGGGCTCTCTGGGGAACATATGCAGTCTGGCAGCACTGGCTATGCTTTCCTCATACATCTTAGTCTTGGCATCGGTGTAGGTCTTGGTGAACTTTCCTACCCTGGAAAACCTTGGTCTTCCCTTGCCTTTAGGTTCACTGAGTACTTTAAAGTAGATCATTGAGTAATTCTTCCTGGTCGATTTGTCTCATGTAACCTCTGACTCGTTTATCAAAGTCAAAGCCGTAATGACGTTGTATAACTCGTATACGTTTTGATAGCCTTTC
>Ga0209190_1000392_pt1 | contig 32015 bp, 51 predicted proteins | sample M_140205_XF_Meta_FD_187315 | JGI IMG/M metagenome (GOLD analysis project Ga0209190, IMG submission 187315) | Freshwater microbial communities from Lake Montjoie, Canada to study carbon cycling - M_140205_XF_MetaG (SPAdes) (version 2) | ecosystem: Environmental > Aquatic > Freshwater > Lake...
TTGTGGGGGGGGGGGGGGAGGAATCCTTGCAGGACATTTGCTCGGATGGAGAACTGTGTGTGCCGTTGAAATCGAAGATTACCCACGCAGAGTTTTACTGCAACGGCAAGCTGATGGATTCTTACCTAGATTCCCTATCTGGGACGACATTTGTACATTCGATGGAAAACCTTGGAGAGGAAAAGTCGATGTCATCTCAGGTGGATTTCCATGCCAAGATATTTCTGCCGCAGGAAAAGGCGCAGGACTTGACGGAGAAAGGTCGGGACTCTGGGGAGAAATGGCAAGGGTCATTCACGAAGTACAGCCCAGATTCGTGTTCGTGGAAAACTCACCAATGCTCACTTCTAGGGGACTTGGACGAGTTCTCGGAGACTTGGCCACAATGGGGTTTAATGCAAGGTGGGGAGTGCTGGGAGCATCAGACGTTGGAGCGAAGCATGAAAGGAAGCGAATCTGGATTGTTGCCAGACAACCAAAATTTCTTTCACACGCCCAACACAACAGGATTAGATGGTGGGAGCAACAGCAGAAAAGCCTTGAAGAAAAGAATTTCAACTTGGCCAACACCAACGACTCCAACTGGAGGCGGGAATGTAGGCGGTTCTGGAGCGTACAAAAATGCAATCAAGAATGGGACTCACATTCCACATTCAATCAACCCGAACCTATACGAATGGTTGATGGGGTGGCCAACAGGGTGGACAGACTTAAAGCCATTGGTAACGGACAAGTTCCACTTTGCGCTGCAACAGCATGGAGAATCCTAAGTGAATCACTTTGAATGGCCTACAAATGACTTCAGCAGAATTAGAACACTTCAAGGACTGCGAGGCGAAAGAGTGGATACGCAGGTTCAACCAAAAAAAATTGACGATTGGCTCAAGCAAAGCGTTGCTCTGGTGGCAGGGAGTGTGCGTGGACTTGGAACGAATCAGAGGAAAGTCAGATACTTTGCTTTTGAGGGACAGAATGACGAGGTTACGAAATGAGGAGAGCAGCAAGAGTTGATGCTAACCAAGACCAGATAGTTTCTGCCTTGCGTGGTGCAGGTGCATATGTTTGGATTATTGGCTTACCAGTTGACCTTTTGGTTGGCTACAAGGGTCACACCTTTCTGGTGGAGATTAAAACGGACTCTAAAAAGCGTTTTACGAAGCTACAAGACAATTTTTTCGAGAATTGGTCAGGTAGTACCTTAGCAAGAATAGATTGCCCAGAGGCAGCATTAAGAATGATTGGAGTAGTCAAGTGAAAGCACCTTACAAAGCCATTGAATACATCATTGAAAACGCACCCAAATTTGCAGAGGCTAAAGCACAAAGGATATATCTCGAAGAATTCCGCAAAACTAAGAAGGCATTGCTGATGAAGGAAGCCTTGGAGTTGGGCTTTGAAAGTGCAGTTGCTCAAGAGAGAGAAGCCTATGCCAGCGTTGACTACCAATTACTTTTGAAGGGTTTGCAGGTAGCAATCGAGAAGGAAGAAACCCTCAAGTTCATGTTAGTGGCGGCTCAAATGAAAGCCGACATATGGCGTTCTGAGCAAGCAAGTGAAAGACTTGGCGTAAAAACTACAGAGTAGGGTAAACACCTAGTATATATTGTGTTTAGTTTGCTATACTTACATCAGCCCAAGCAATTCGCAAGGGTACTTTTAAGGGTACAAAATGAAATTTGAATTTGACACAACTACTGGTGAAGGCTCTGTAATCGTTACTGTCGTGATGAGTTGTGAGCGTGACGAAGAAGGTACTTACAACGAGAACATTGATGAAGTCTGGTTTGAGGGACGTAACGTCATGGGCATCTTTACTGACAAACAATTTCAAGAGTTAGAGATTGAGGGCTGTATGCGTCTTGCAAAACACATCTTGGAAGAAGCAGACGAAGCCAAGATAGCTGCTTACGAAGGTTAATATGACACAAGATGAAATTATTGAGATGGCTAATAAAGCGGGTAATGGTGACGAAGAATGGTTAATTATTGCAAATCAATTGTTTAAGCATTTTTCTGAAGAAATGCAACGCTTTGCCAAGTTAGTAGCAGAGCATGAGCGTGAGGAGTGTGCAATAGTGTGTGATGAGTTTCCTGATGCTGGACATATTGGTAAAAGATTAACAACTAACTATCACTCATATTTGATACGCAACAGGGGATAAGCATGACTGAACTTTTAAAAGCGTTTGGCTGGCGCAAGCGTCAAGCTAACGAGATAGTAGAAAAAATCAGGAACGACACTCTTGAGGAAGTTGCTTTAGAGTTTGATAGGATGAAATCATTTGGTGATACATCTCATAGTTTTGCTTCTTTTGTAAGAGGCATGAAGCATGAACAACAGACCCAATAACAGGGAACGGCTGCACTTGGCAAAGATTAAAGAAATGCCTTGTGGGGTCTGCAATGCTTCTCCTCCAAGCGATGCACACCACATTGTTCAGCATAATCAATACTTATGTATTCCTTTGTGCAAGGATTGCCATCAGGGTAGCTTTAACGGAATACATGGACAGGCTAGGATTTGGAAGGTAATGAAGCTAGACGAGATGAGTGTTTTGAATCTAACGCTTGCAAATCTTTTCAGATAGGATAAAGTGGTAACACCAAGTTGCCATTTGGTTTTTAGAGAGACTTGTTCTCTCTTTTTTTTTATGTGATAATGGTACAAACTCCTAGGGACAACTATGTCTGGATTATTAGAGCCATCCGTAAAAATTGAGATTGAGATACAAAGCCAAGAGAAAAGTGGCGAAGCGTGTCCAGTTGCCACAGGTGACGTATCAATCAATCTTGAGAATCGTCAGAAAGCCATTGATAAAGCCAACTATGGCCCAATGAACCCTAACGAGGCAAACGCTGATTACTGGCGTGAAATCTCTAAAGTATGGAGAAACTCTCCAGAGCAAGCTAAAAAGTCTCGTTGCGGAAACTGCGCTGCTTTTATCCAAACCACTAAGATGCTAGATTGCATCGAATCAGGCTTAAAAACTGGTGACACAGAAACTGACGCATGGGCAGTTATTGACGCTGGCGACTTAGGCTATTGCGAGATATGGGACTTTAAGTGTGCTGCCAAACGTACTTGTACGGCTTGGGTAACTGGTGGCCCGATTACTGACGATTCTGAAAATATGGGAGATGACAATGGGGACTACTAATATGCAAGCTGCTGAGATGATGGGTCTTTATCCAAGCATGACAGCCAAAAAGAAACCAGCGACTAAAGCTAAACCCATGCCTATGCGTGGTGAGCGTACAGCAAAGAACAAAGCAAAGAAGACTAAAAAATGAACGGCTTATATGCAAATATCGCTGCGAAGAAAAAACGCATAGAGGCTCAAAAGGCCGCAGGGAAGACCCCAGAGCGTATGCGTAAAGTAGGCTCAAAAGGCGCACCGACTGCTGATGCTTTTAAACAAGCAGCTAAGACTGCTAAAAAGAAATGATTAAGCGTGGTTCTGAGCAGTTTTCTGGCTATAACAAGCCCAAAGCTACTCCTAGCCATCCTACCAAGTCTCATGCTGTTTTAGCGAAGTCTGGTGAGGATGTAAAACTCATCCGTTTTGGTCAACAGGGTGTAAAAGGTTCTCCTGATGGCACGAAGCGTAACGAAGCGTTCAAGGCTCGTCACGCTGAGAACATTGCCAAGGGTAAGATGAGTGCAGCATATTGGGCAAACAAAGTTAAATGGTAAACAACTGGAGTAATGTATGAGTAAACTAGCACTAGATGACAATGGACAGTTGTCACAGATTTACAACCTTGGAACAACCCAAGTAATGACTGTTACTGCTTCTAGCGTACAGTCAACAGCAATTGCATCTGATTGCACGATTATTCGTTTAGCAAATGGAGGCGCAGCGCATTGCCACTTTCAAATTGGCACTAATCCTACTGCTTCTATAACAACGAGTGCTATGCTTCCTGCTAATGCAGTTGAGTACATTAAAGTAACTGGTGGTGATAAAGTTGCTGTTATCCGTAATGCTACTGCTACCGATATTTCAATAACTCAGGTGAACTGATATGATGAAAACTAAACTGAATAAAGCAGGTCAGAAAAAAGTTGGTGCTGTAATGCACGAATTTAAAACTGGCACATTGCACTCTGGTAAGGGTGGTAAAGTCGTTAAGAACCCCAAGCAAGCTATTGCAATCGGTATTGCTGAAGCCGCTAAGAAAATGGGCAGAATGAAATAATTAAGTCTGCTCGTTGTGAGCAGATACTAACTTGACCAACCCTAGAGGAGTCAAACAATGATTGAAAAACAATCAAACATTTCATATCGTGGTGGCGCACGAGAAGGCGCAGGAAGACCGAAAGGAAGTCTTGATAAGGGCAATGCTGTTCTTAGAGAGATGATACTGGAGGCATTAGAGGGCGCAGGTGGCGTTGCTTATCTCGTAGAAAAGGCAGAGAGTCACCCACAGGCTTTCATGGGACTAATCGGTAGAGTCTTACCACTCCAAGTAACTGGAGAAGAAGGTAAAGACATTCAGATAAGCGTCCAATGGCAGAAGTAATCGAGATAGCCTACAAACCCAGAGAACAACAACTTGCTATCCATGAGCTGATGGACAGTAAGCGTTTTGGCGTTGTTGTTGCTCATAGGCGCATGGGTAAAACAGTTTCTGCGATTAACCACTTAATCAAGGATGCTCTGCTCAACCAAAAGGAAGCCCCTAGATACGCTTATATAGCCCCTACATACGGACAAGCTAAAAGGGTGGCATGGGACTACCTTGTGAAGTATGCAGAGCCTCTGGGTGGCACTAGCAATATCTCAGAACTAAGGGTGGACTTCTGGGGTAGGCGCATCCAGTTGTTTGGCTCAGACAATCCAGAAACACTCCGAGGTCAGTATTTCGATGGGGTAATCTTAGACGAGATTGGTGACCAGAATCCTAAAATATGGACAGATATTGTCAGACCTGCACTAGCCGATAGGAAGGGCTGGTGTCTCTTTATTGGTACACCTAAAGGTCACAACCACTTTAAGGAACTAAGAGACAGAGCAAAAACAGAGGATGGGTGGGGTTTGCTAGAGTTCAAAGCCTCAGAAACTGGTGTAGTGGATGACACAGAACTGAGGGCGGCTAAGAATGAGATGGGCGAGGATAAATACCGCCAAGAGTTTGAGTGTAGCTTTGACGCTGCTGTAGAAGGCTCTTACTTTGGGCAAATCCTAAACGAGTTGGAAGAAAAGAAGCATATGCAAGAGATTCCCAGAGAAGAACTGAGCAGAACTTTTACTGCTTGGGACTTGGGAATGGGTGACTCTACGTCTATCTGGGTGGCTCAGTTAGTGGGTACTGAGGTGCGACTAATCGACTATTACGAGAATCACGGAGTTGGACTAGACCACTACGTTAAGTGGATTAAGGACAACGACTATCTCAAAGCAGAGCATATTCTGCCTCATGATGTAAGGGTTAGGGAACTTGGTACAGGTAAGAGCAGAATGGAAATGCTTGAGGAATCAGGACTAGAGGTAAAGATAGCCCCAAGAATGGGACTAGATGATGGCATCCAAGCGGTAAGACGATTGCTGCCAAGATGTTGGTTTAATGTCCCACAAGTACAAATAGGATTAAACTGCTTGAGAAACTATCGCAGAGATTACGATGAGAAGCGTAAGATATTCTATGAAAGACCACTACACGATTGGTCTAGTCATGGCTCTGATTCTTTCCGCTACTTAGCCCTTGGATTGGATGAAGGACATTCAACATGGTCTAAGCCTATTAACCAACTACCGAAATGGATTGTGTAATGTACGTTCAAATGCAGGGCATAAATTTAGCCCCAAAAGTAAAAGAACTTGAAAAACGAGTTGAAATGCTCGAAAATATGGTAAAAGAGTTACAATCCTCACCAAGACCGAAACTTGGTCGCCCTCCAAAGGATGCACATGGAAACGAACGACTTGAAGTCGATACTGCAAGCTGAGATTGATGACGCTATTGGCTTTATTGAGAGTGAAACAGTAGAGCAGCGCAAACAGGCTTTAGAAGCGTATCTCCGCCAACCTTATGGGAATGAGGTAGAAGGTAAGTCTTCAATCGTTACAGGTGAAGTTGCAGAAGCCATTGATGGTGCTTTGCCTTCTCTAGTCCGCATCTTTACAGGCTCAGATGATATTGTAGTTTTTGAGCCTCAAGGCCCGAAAGATGAAGCATCCGCAAAACAAGCGACACAGTATTGCAACTGGGTTTTTAGCCGTGATAACGAAGGCGTGGCTATTCTCCATGATTGGTTCAAGGATGCTCTACTTCAAAAGAACGGCATCATAAAAGCCTATTGGGAAGACAAAGAAGACATTACCAAAGAGCGTTATTTTGACTTGTCTAATGACGAGTTAGCAATGCTGATGAGTGATGAGACAATGGAGATTGTTGAACAAGATACGAAAGAGTTTCCGATATTTGACCCAATGGGACAGCCAGTTATAGACCCTATGGGTATGCCTGTGATGGGTGCTACTCATAACGTAGTTGTCCAACAAAAGAAAAAGTCAGGCAAGGTAACGATTGAGAATGTACCGCCAGAGGAGTTCTTGATTAGCAAGAAGGCTCGTACCATTGCTGATAGCCCATTTGTGGCTCATAGGCAGATGTTGACTCGTAGCACATTGATTGCTATGGGTTTTAACAAAGACCAAGTAGAGAGTTTACAGATGGGTGATGCTTTGGCTTATACGCCAGAGCGTGTGGCACGTTACTCTGCTGGTGAGCAACCCTACCAAGTTCAGACTGATGACCCTTCAATGCAAGAGATTGAAGTCTTTGAGTGTTATGTCAAAACTGATATAGATGGCAAAGGCATTGCTTCTCTGACTCAAGTTTTCTATGCGGGAAATGAGATTCTTCAAGATGAGAAGGGTAAAGAGATTATTGAGGAAACAGACTATGTTCCTTTCCACTCAATCTGTCCTATTCCAATACCACATAAATTTTTTGGTAACTCGTTAGCTGACAGAACAGTTGATATTCAGTTAATCAAGACGACTATCACTCGTCAGATGTTGGATAACCTTTATCTCACCAACAACGCCAGAGTAGTTGCCGTTGAAGGACAGGCAAATTTAGACGATTTGCTTACTTCTACAGCAGGTGGTGTTATTCGTGTTAAGTCTCCTAATGCTGTTCAACAGTTAGTTGTTCAGAACGTGGCAAATCAGGCTTTTCCAATGCTTCAGTATTTGGACACAGTTCAGTCTAAGCGTACTGGTGTATCTGATGCCTCACAGGGTTTAGACCCATCTATCTTGCAGAATGTTACGGCAGCAGCAGTAGCTTCTATGCAACAAGCTGGCGCAGGTAAGATTGAACTTATTGCTCGAATCTTTGCTGAGACAGGTGTTAAGTCTTTGTTTAAAGGTATCTTGCACTTGCTTTGTAAGTACCAAGACAAGGCTCGCATAGTGCGTATGCGTGGTGAGTTCGTAGAGTTTGACCCTAGAACATGGGCTAATCAATATGATGTGTCTATTAACGTGGGATTAGGCGCAGGGAATCGTCAGGAACAGATGGCTATGTTGTCGATGGTTCTTGCTAAACAAGAGCAGTTGATTGCTCAGTATGGCCCTGCCAATCCTTACGTTTCTCCTGCTCAGTATCGTGGCACATTGGGACGCATGGTAGAAATTGCAGGGTTTAAGGATTCTGCTGAGTTCTACAAAGCGATTACGCCAGAGCAAGACCAAGCATTGAGCAATCCTCCTCCACAACAACAGCAGATGCCTCCAGAGGTTCAAGCATTGATGGCTAGAACACAGGCTGAGATACAAGCCGCACAAGCCAAAGCACAAGCTGATATGCAGATGCAACAACAGCAAATGCAAATTGATATGCAGATGGCGCAACAGAAGGCGGCTCTTGAGATGCAATTGCTGCGTGAGAAGGAAGGTGCTAAGTTGCAATTAGAGCGTGAGAAACAACAGGCTTACTTCTCATTGAAACAACAAGAATTTGAAGCAGAAGCCCAATTAAAAGCAATGAAGATTGGTGCTGGCATTACATCTAACGTAGAGATTAGGGGTTAATCATGGCTATTTCTGATGCAATGCGCTATCGGATGAACACAGGCGGTTCTGCTGAAGACCTTTATGCAACCATCCGTGATTTCTTGGCTACAAGCCCAGACGCTGCTACGACTCAAGCAGCTATGGCTCAGTATGGAATCTCTGGTGAAGACGTAGCTAATGCAACAGGTGGTAAGTCAGGCGGTTTGCTTGGTGGCAACATCTTGGCAGGTGCTAGTTGGAATAGTCTGAACACAACTTTAGGTGACCAATTAACAGAAGCAACTGGTCAGGCTACTACAAATGTAGCCGTAGGTGGTGCTACTACTGCTGACACTCTTAACCAGTTAAACACATATCTAGCAGGTGGTGGTCAGTTTGACCCTAACGCTACTGTGTTCTTGCAAACAGGCGGTGTTGATTTTATACAAGGTGTTGACAAGGGGACTATCAAAGACAACATCAATCAGATTGTTAAGACTTTGGCTGACCAAGGTGTTAATGTTGTCCTTACTGGTTCTCCTTATGCTGCGTCTATCAATGATGTGGTTACAAACAACTTTGACCCTAAAGTTGACCCATTGTTTACCGAGATTGCTAAAGAAAACAAGAATGTTGCTTTGGTAGGTACTCAAGGTGAGATTCTGCAAAACAAGAAGTTGTTAGTGGATGCTTTACACACTAATGCTGAAGGCACATCACTCTATAACCAATCGGTTATTGATTCTTTGTCTCAGTTTAAGAATGAGGTTCCATCAAGCACTCCTCAAGATATTGCCAAAGTACAAACATCAAATGTAGTTGCTACATCTACTCCAATAATTACTCAAGCTGCTGCTAATCCTGTAGTTGCTCAGTCATTGGCTACACAAATACAAACACCAGAAGTTGATTATTACGCACAACAATTTGCACCAGATATAAATCAAGCAAGTGTGCCAACAAATACTGTTACAGACTATCAAGGCAAAACTTACGATAAAACAACATTGCTTAACTTGGCAAAAGAACTTGCCCCTAGCATTGATGCAAACCGATTAAAAGGCGGTGTTTATAGCACTACTGGTCAAAGCATTGGATTTAATTACGATGAGGCTACAAACGCATTAGGTTATGCGCCTAGTGCTGCTGAACAAGTGGTTTTGGACATGGCTCGTCATTTGATGGATGAGGGTATTACAAGTGCTGACCAGATTCAAGCCACAGATACTAATAGACGTTTTGGCTCTACCTATACTGGTGAAGGTGGAACAGTCTATGAAATCAAGCGTGATGAAAATGGTAACTTAGTTACTTCTACATGGGGTAAGACTACTAGCGATAAAGGAAACATTATTGCTGCGGCTACCATTGCTGCTGCATTTATGGGTGTTCCTACTGACATTGGTACGGCTGTTCTTGGTCAAGGGGCATCTACTGCTGCTATCAATACTGTTGGCGGTGCTATCTTTGGTGGTGGTACTGCCGCACTAAGAGGTGGCGATATAGTTAAAGGCGCATTGCTTGGCGGTGCGGGTGGTGCTTTAGGTGACTATCTAAATACGGCTTCTGGTGCAGTTTTAGGCGATGCTAGTGATATTGCTATGACAATGGCTGACGCTGGTTCTTCATTAGCGGAAATTGAAACTGCGTTAACAAATAGTGGATTTAGTGCAAATGTTGTAGCAGAGTCTTTAAAAGATGCGGCTAACGTATTAGCACCCAAAGCTATAAATATTCCATCTACTGTTTCTGGATTGACAGATGCAGTAAATGTTGTTGGTCAATCTGTTACCCCATCATTAAGTAGTGTTTTAAGCACCATTGCTGCTACTGCGCCTGTTGCAGTATCAACACCAGTTACTGATGGTGGTACAGTTAAAGTTACAGCACCATCTAATGTATCGTTAAACAATGTTTTAAGTACCATTGCTTCTACAATACCAGACGCAGGAACTGTTAACGTAGAAACACCTAGACAAGCTGAACAAAGAGTTATAGATTTAGTTAACAGTCAGATTGCATCTAATGTAACTACACCTAGCAATCTTGCTAATGTTCAAGTAAACGCACCAAAAACAACAACAACACAAGACGTAATTAACGCAATTGCTGCTACATTACCTGTTGGAATAAATACACCAGTAAGTACAAAGACAACACCTGAGATAGCTACACAAACAATTACTGCTAAAACACCGCCCAAAATTGGTGATGCTTTGGCGGCAATTACAACAATTCCATCTACGTTAACTCCAACTGCTGTAACTCCAACAAGTACAACTACTACGCCAACTAAAGAGACAGACCCTTTAAAGGTTGCTCAATTAGCATTGGCTGCCGCTGGTTTGCTTGGCGCAGGTAGTGCTTTGTCTAGTTCTGGAACACCAACAGGCTTTGACATTGTTCCTATTCCTGAGACTTTCTTAACACCTAAAGCACCTACTGTTGCACCATTTACACCTTTGCCTCCGATTAACTTTGGAGATAGAAACTTGTTAATTGGTACTCAATGGGAGAAGTTCCTAGACCCTAACTATGGCAAAGTACCAGCACCTGTCCAATACTCACAGCCCTCAAGCCTGAGTTACAACGATTTGATGGGAATCTTGGGTAGCAGACAAGGTATGCCTCCTGCAAGCAGTCTAAGTATTAACGACATTATTTCTGGAATACAAAACCAATATGGACAAGCACCTGCTCGCACAATGGGCTAAAAACCTACTAAATGATGACTTTTTCAAAGAAGTATTAAATAATTTGAAAAATCAACAGATTAGTGTGATAATTAACACAAGTGCAGAAGAATCTGATAGGCGTGAAGACGCTTACAGGCACATTAAGTCTATTGAACTGATTACAGGACACCTAGAAGGCTTAGCCTCGGAAACTGTGATTAGGGATAAAAAGTGGAAGATTCTGTAGGGGAAACTCTACCCTCCGTCCAGAAGGTTTCTGGCGATTATTGAGATGACAAATGGAAAACACCAACCCTAATGGGAGTGAAAGCCTAGATGTAAACCAAGCCGCTTCAGCGTTTGAAAGCATGATGGGTGATTCTGAGGAAGCTGACAACAGCCAAGCCGAAGGTCAACCAGAGGAAATTCAAGAGACTGATGAAGTTGAATACGATGATGAACCAAAGCCTAGATATAAAGTCAAGGCATCTGGTGAGGAAGTTGAGGTAGAACTTGACGAACTTATCAAGGGTTATCAACAAGGTACGGACTACACAAAGAAGTCTCAGGCTCTAGCTGAACAACGTAAAGCAATTGAAGCTGAACGTAGTCACTTAGAGTATGTTAAACAAGAGCGACAGGCATACGCCCAGAAGTTGCAAGCGTTGGATAGCTTCCTTACGCAGCAACATCAGGGTGTGGACTTAGAAGTTTTAAAGGAAACAGACCCTATCGGTTATGCGGTAGCGGTAGCTGAACAGAGCCAACGTGAGAAGCAGTTAGCAGTAGTCAGGAATGAACAGCAACGCATTGCCCAACAGCAACAAGCAGAGCAACAATCCCAACTGCAAAACCATCTCCGCCAAGAATCTGAGAAGCTAGTTAGTCTGATTCCTGAGTTAGCTACACCACAGGGTGATGCGGTACGGAAACAAATCCGTGACTATGCGAAGTCTGTAGGTTGGTCTGACCAAGAACTCAGTTCCGTGTATGACAGTCGTGCTGTGCATACCTTGTATAAGGCAATGAAGTATGAGCAACTTCAAAAGAGCAAACCTGAGTTAAATAAAAAACTCGTGGCTGCCCCTAAGATGATGCGTAGTGGTACTTCTGCACCTCCTGCAAGGTCTGCACAAGATAAACAGGTTATGCAGAGGTTGCGTGAGACAGGAAAAGTCTCAGACGCAGCTAAAGCATTTGAACGATTCTTTTAAATTTTGGAGTAATTTATGGCTACCTATCAAACATACACCGCTATTGGTCAGCGTGAAGACCTTACAGATGTTATTTATAACATCTCACCAACCGACACGCCCATGATGAGTTCCATCGGCAAAACTAAAGCAACTGCTGTTTACCATGAGTGGCAGACTGACTCACTTGCGAGTGCTGCTTTAAATGTGGCAGTCGAAGGTGCAACGGCATCTGACATTACTATTTCTCCTACGACTCGTGTGGGAAATCGTTGCCAGATTTCACAGAAGACAATCAAGATTTCTAACACCTTGCAAGCTGTAGATAAAGCTGGTCGTAAGTCTGAAAAGGCTTATAACTTGGCTAAATCATCTGCTGAAATCAAGCGTGATATGGAATTGACATTGCTCAGCAACCAAGTTGCTACTAATGGTAACTCCTCTACTGCTCGTGCTTTGGGTGGTTTGCAAGCATGGTTGGCTACTAGCTACTCTGGTGGTACTTCTGGCGTTGCTGGTGCATCTGGCACTACTGCTCGTACTAATGGTACTAACCGCACTTTCACAGAAGCAATCTTGCAATCTGTTGTTAAGAGCGTTTATACCGCAGGTGGCAATCCTAAAATCTTGATGGTTACACCTGCTCACAAGCAAGTAGTCTCAGGCTTTGCTGGTATTGCTGCACAGCGTTACATGGCCCCAACAAATGCGCCTACGACTATCATCGGGGCGGCAGATGTTTATTTGTCAGATTTCGGTACTCTGAGCGTGGTTCCCTCGAGGTTCATGAACAGCACTAACTCTGCTGACGATGTTGCGTTCTTGCTTGACCCTGACATGGCTGCTGTAGCTTATCTGCGTCCCTTTACAACCAATGAGTTGGCTGTTACTGGTGACAACGAATCTACACAACTGTTGGCTGAGTTCACATTGGAAGTTCGTAACGAAGCTGCACACGGCATTATTGCTGACTTGACCTAATAGTTAGGTGACTCTCAAAATGCCTCAGACTAATCCTCTGGGGCATTTCTTTTTCTAGCAAAACTGATAGAATTAGTGTATGCAAAACCCTGTTAAATTTAGAGATTCTGTAGTCCATTCTGATGGAGATGGCGGGATTGTCATTGAAACTCGTCAGGATGTAACTGGCATCATTGAGCAGAACAAAAAGGAATATAACTCCTTTGATGAACGTGCTAAGTGGTCAGATGAGTTGTTTGGCAATAAGATAGCCTCAATTCCAATGACTGTGATTGATGAACTAAATAAGCAAGGAATTATGCGTGGCTTTGCTGTGCTTGATGACAAGCGTTTTAAAGCATGGCTAAACGAACGCAATAACAGAGTTTTTAGAACTCGGACAGGAGTTGTATGAGTTTTGCTACCTACTCTGATTTACAGACTTCAATAGCCAATTATTTGGCTAGGTCTGACCTGACAAGCATAATTCCAGACTTCATTACTTTGGCTGAGAATCGTTTGCGTAGAGAACTGCGTATTCGTCAAATGTTAAAGTCTGTAACGACTGCAACTGTTAAGGATGACTCAACTGTTGAGTTGCCTAGTGACTTCTTACAAGTGCGTGATTTTGTGGTGATGACAAACCCAATAACTCCACTAAGTTACTCCAGCCCTTCAGCTTTGTCTAATGACCCCAAAGCATTGTGGGTAGGTGTTCCTAGGTCTTACACAATCTTGGCAAGCGAGTTTCAGTTATCTCCTATTCCTGATGCAGTCTATACAGTAAAAATGTTGTACTTTGCTGCGCCAGCATATTTGTCTGCAAGTAATACAACAAACGTATTTTTAACTTCTGCACCTGATGGTTTGTTATATGGCGCATTAGTTGAAGCAGAGCCGTATCTAATGAACGATGCTCGAATCAATACATGGGGTTCTATGTACGACAGAGCAATTTCTTCTCTCACCAAGTCTGACGAAGAAGGTCAATACTCTGGTGTACCCCTGTCAATTAAATTAACTTCAAGGTGAAATCATGGCTGAAATGAGCAACTATCTTGAGAACGCTTTAATTAACGTAACTCTACGAGCAACAAGCTACACAGCACCAACAACTGTGTATTTAGCTTTATACACAACTGACCCAACAGATGCGGATACTGGAACTGAGTGTTCTGGCACTAATTATGTTCGTCAGGCTGTTACTTTTGGTGCGCCTTCTAATGGTGTTTCAACAAACTCTGCTGTGATAGATTTTCCTCAAGCTGGTAGCGCATGGGGAACAATCACACACATTGGAATCCGTGATGCTTTGACAGTAGGTAATTTGTTGTATCACACACCACTAGACGCTTCTAAGACCATTGCATCTGGTGATGTGTTCCGAGTTGCCTCTGCTTCATTGAGCGTTACTTTGGCGTGAGTGATTTACTACCTCCGTGGACAATTGACTCGCTAGACAATTTAAAGTCTAGCATTGATGACTTAACACTCACACTCGATAGTCCACTCTACACAACCTCGGTAACCCTATGGGATGCCTATGGGTCTGTGTCTGCGTCTGCAAGCGTTACGGCTGATGGAACAAGGATTCAGAGTGGTGTGGGGGTAATAAATGCAACAGCGACAGTTGTGGCGGATGGCACAAGAATACAAGGCGCAAGTGCAAGCATTACTTGTTCTGCTAGTTGTGTGGTTGATGCAACTAGAATTCAGTTTGCCTCTGGTTCTATTGATGCCAATGCTACTGTAACTGCTAACGCAATACGAATTCAGTTAGATAGTGGCAGTATTACAGTTAACGCTGATGTAACTGCAATAGGCATTTTGATTCAATCAGGAGTTGCATCAGTAACAGGAACTGCAACTATTGTTGCTAAAGGGGTTATTCTTGGGGATAATTGGACACCAGTTCCTCAAGACGCAAACACATGGACACCAGTTGCGAGTGACACAAATACTTGGACACCTATCAATGGTGACACAAATACTTGGTCACTTGTGTCTGCAAACAGCAACACATGGGCTATACAGGCGCAAGGAAATAACACATGGCTACGACAAAACTAACTTTTGGTGAGTGGATGCCTGACCAACCTAGCGTATCAGGTGCTTTGACTGATGCTAAGAACGTGGTTTCTCAAGCTATCGGTTATGGCCCATTTCCTACGCCTGTGACATTCTCCACAAGCGATGCGGCTGAGAACTTAACTTCCCTTTATGCTGCCAAGCAACCCAATGGCGATACTGCTTTGTTTGCGGCTGGAACTACCAAGATTTATACAGTAACTGGTGTTGGTGCTATTACGCAAGTTAAAACAGGCATGACAACAGGAACTAATGATAGGGTTCGTTTTACTCAGTTTGGCAAGACTGTAATTACTGCTAACAATGCTGAGAAGCTCCAAGCATGGACATTAGGAACTTCTACATCGTTTGCTGACTTATCTGCTACTGCTCCTATTGCTAAGTACATTACAGTAGTTCGTGATTTTGTCGTGGTTGGAAATACGCTAGAAACGACACAACAGCAATATCGTGTACGCTGGTCAGCATTAAACGATGAGACAGATTGGACTGAGAATGTAAATACACAGTCTGATTATCAGGACATTCCTGATGGTGGACAGATTGTAGGAATCCGTGGTGGTGAGTTTGGGCTTATCTTTTTAGAGCGAGCCATTCACCGAATGAGTTATGTAGGTACTCCGTTCATTTTCCAGTTTGACAATATCTCTCGTGGTAAGGGATGTATGGTAGCTGGCTCTCTTGCTCAGTACCAAGGCATCACATTCTTTCTATCTGATGATGGTTTCTATATGTGTGATGGACAAAATGTCACACCTATAGGCGCAGAAAAGGTAGATAGATTCTTCTTAGCAGATGCGTCTGATTCAGACTACGGAACAATGTCAACGGCTGTTGACCCTATCCGTAAACTTGTAATATGGAATTACAAATCTGTTAATGGAACTCGTAATCTGTTAATTTATAACTTTAAGACACAAAGATGGACTTATGGTGATGCAGGTACAGACTACCTAGCAGAAGCCTCTACATCGTCTGTAACGCTTGAACAGTTGGATAGTATTTCTGCTTCTATTGATGCTTTGACTACATCCTTAGACTCTAGGCTATATATCGGTGGTAAGTATTTCTTAGGTGGAACTTACGGCACTCGTGTAATGACTTACACAGGAGCTAGTCAAACAGCCGTAATTTCTACTGGTGATTTGGACATTGGTGCTAACTCAGTAGTAACCCTAGCTAGACCTATTGTTGACAATGGCTCTGCAACTGTGGCTATTGCTTCTCGTACATTGCTAAACCAAGGTGTTAGTTTTAATACTGCGGTGGCGGCTAGTACAGAAAATAGGGTATCGCTTAGAAGCGCAGGTAGGTATCACAGACTAAAAGTGACCCCTACAGGTGCTAACTGGAATAACGCTATCTCTGTGGATGTGGATGTAACTCCACAAGGGGTTCGCTGATGTTTAGAAGCCTACCTGCTTTTGGTGGTGACCAGAGGGTTGTGGCTGAAGTCGTCCGTAATATCATGGACGGAAAGACCAATAACACAGGCTCAATTACTTTAGCTGTTGGCGGTGCTACGACTACCACTTTGACAGACAGAAGGATTGGTCCAGACAGCGTGATTGTATTTGTACCTGCTTCTGCCTTGGCTAATGCTGATTCTGCAAGAATTTACGCTAGTTCACAGGGTCAAGGAACGGCTACTGTAAACCATGTGGCTAATATCTCTGCAAATAAAACGTATAGATATGCAGTTATTGGTTGATTTTGATTATTTATGTATAATGTATTCCGTGGATGACCCATCTCGGAATCCGAAACTCTAGGAGTAAAGATGGCTACTACCACTACGTCACAAATTGACCCAACAATCCAACCATATTTAGGTTATGGGTTGCAACAGGCTCAACGTCTGTATCAGGGCGGTGGCCCACAGTATTATGGTGGCCCTACCTTTGTTAGCCCTACGACAACCACTCAAACAGGATTACAGGCTTTAGAGGCTCGTGCTTCTTTAGGTAACCCATTATTGCAGTCTGCACAGAATCAGTTGCAGAATACAGTTTCTGGTGGTTTCTTGGGTGGTAATCCATTCTTTCAAGGTGCGTTTCAACCTGCTGCACAAGCGGCAGAGACTCAGTTTAAAACAACTTTAGGTGATATTGCATCTAAGTCTAGCCTAGCAGGGCGTTATGGCTCTGGTGCTATGGGTTCTTTGCAAGACAGGGCTACTGGTGCATTTGGTCAACAGTTGGCTAATACTGCTGGACAGTTGGCTTACCAGAACTATGCTGATGAGAGAGCAAGACAGCAAGCGGCTACGATGGCTGCGCCTCAGATGGCTGCTGCTGATTACCAAGACATTCAAAATATGTTGCAAGCTGGTCAAATCCGTGAGGGTTACCAAGGTCAGCAAATGCAAGGTGACATTGCTAAGTTTAACTTCTTGCAAAACCAACCACAACAGAACTTACAGAACTACCTATCGTTGGTATATGGCAATCCATTAGGACGAGTTGCAAGCCAAACAACTAGTGGTTCTGCTGACACATCTGCATTGCAAAATGCTTTGGGATTGGCTGCTGTTGGTGGTGGCTTGTATAAGAACTTAGGTCAACCTGATTTAAGTTACATAAACCCATTTAGTTCAAGTTTCCTCGGTGGTAACTTTGGTAATGCTAATGCAAATGCGGTTCTTAATCCTTACTTTAATGTAGGTTAAATATGGCTGGACTATTAGACATTTTTGGAACTAGCGGTGCAGACACAATGGGTCTGCTCGGTATGTCACCTGCTGACATTGCTCGTAATCGTGAAGACGCACAAGCACAAGCCTTGTATGCCCTAGCAGGGCGTTTATTCCAAGGTGGTAATACTGGACAATCAATTGCTGAAGGTTTGCAACTTGGTCAGAAAGCCTATAAAGGCGGTATGAACGAGGCTATGCAAACACAATTGCAAAACTACCAACTGCAAGAATTGTTAAAGAAGCGTCAATTAGAGCAACAAGCATTGATGCGCCAGCAAGGTATTGAGAGCGAAATTACCAAAGCATATCGTCCTCAGACGTTTGCTGAGACACCAGTAACAAACTTGATGGGTCAAGAGATTGCAGGGCCAAATCAACCACAGGAAGCAGGTCTTGGTTTGGCTGCACTTGCGCCTAAGTTAATGGGTAGCCCAGAGGGTCGTAAAGCACTAAATGAATTGCTTACGTCTAACAAAATGATGATGGGTGAGCCTACAAAACTTGGTAAGAATGAGCAACTTGTCAGGATAAACCCAATAACTCAAGCAGTTGAAGTTGTTGCTGGTGGTCAGAAACCTGCACAAATTGCAGAAAATCCATTTGATATTTTTTCTAATGACCCAAATGTACCTCCTGCTTTGAGGGCAACTGCACAAAGATATAGCAAGAGCTATGCAACTGGTGCTATTGACGATGAAACTGCTGACAAGCGTTTTGCAGAATTGTCAAATAGGATTCAATCGTCTGAGCAATTTAAATTAGCACAAGCGCAAACCAAAGCAATATCAGAAGGAAGCCAAGCAACAAGCAGAATGTTGGCTGAATTTAATATTAGTCAGAAACAAGAAAAAGCACAAGAAAAAGCTGATACCAAAACTCAAGCTAAACAGCAACTTTCTGATATTGTTGGTCAACTAAAAACAAGTTATGACACACTTCTTGAAGGTGGTGGAATTACAAGTACAGGTGCTGGCGGTCGTGAAAATCTTGGTGCAAAGATGGGTACTTCACCAGTTGGTCAGTTTATGGGTAGTGCGCTTGGAACTAAAAACCAAGAACAACGTCAAGTAATTGAACAAACTAGACCTTTGTTGTTGAACTTAATTAAAGAAGCAACAGGAATGTCTGCGTCACAAATGAATTCAAATGCTGAAATGCAAATGTATTTAAAGGCTGCTACAGACCCCAAACTTAGCTATGAGGCTAACGTAACTGCTTTGCAAAACTTAGACAAAACATTTGGTCTTGGCCTTTTGAAGGATATTACTCCTCCTAAAAAGAAGCAACAAGCAACATCTAGTGGATGGTAAACATGGCTGATATTACAGTAACCTTTAATGATGGTACTTCTCATGTTTATCGTGATGCGCCAGAAAGCCTTACTAAAGACGATGTGATTGCTCGTGTTACCAGAGACTTTTCTGGCAAACAGATTACTGGTCTTGATAGAGTTGCTGGTGGACAAAAGTTATCTGGTGAAGAAGTTTTAACAGGTGCTGTTACAAACTTTCCTAGTTCTGTTGGCTCAATGCTTGGAGATATTTATCAAGCAGTTACAAGCCCTATTCAAACAACTAAGGCTGTTTTAGACCTTGGTGCTGGCATACTGCAAAACGCATTGCCTGAGCGACTTGTTAAAGCTGTAGGTGAAGACAAAGCAAGCCGTGACTTAGCTTCTAAAGTTGGTCAACACTATGTAGAGCGTTATGGTAGCGTAGAAGGTGCTAAACGAGCATTGGCAACTGACCCTGCTGGTGTTATGGCAGACCTATCTACTGTCCTTACAGGAGGTGCTATGTTGCCTACTAGGGCAGCACCTGCATTGGCTACTGCTGCTCGTGCTATTGACCCTTTAATGTTGTCTGCTCGTGCTATTGGAAAAACTGCTGATGTTACTGGTTCTATTGCCAAGCCTTTATTGGGTTTGCAAACAGGGGCAGGAACACAAGCTATTGAGCAGGCTTATAAGTCAGGTAGAACTGGTGGTGATATTTCTGAAATGTTTAAAGCAAATATGCGTGGAGAGATTCCACAAGTTGAAGTTTTAGATGCCGTTAAAGAAAACTTAGTTGCATTAGGTCAACAACGTCAAAATGCTTATCGCACAGAGATGGCTAATATTAGCAAAGACAAGTCTGTTTTATCTTTTGATGGTATTGATAATGCTGTCAAAAATGCAATGAACAAGGTTTCTTACAAAGGACAAATTGTTAATGAAAAAGCATTTGACAAAGTAGTCAAAGCTAAAGCTGAAGTTGACGCTTGGAAGCAACTAGACCCTGCTGAGTTTCACACTCCAGAAGGTCTCGATAAGCTAAAGCAACAAGTTGGTGCAATTCTTGAGGACATTCCTTTTGAGCAAAGAACATCCTTAACAGTAGTAAATGATGTTTATAACGGAATTAAAAACGAGATTAAAAAACAAGCACCTACATACGCTAAGACAATGCAATCGTATTCTGAGGCTACAGATTTAATCCGTGAAATCGAAAGAACATTGTCGCAAGGTAAAAACGCCTCTGTAGATACGCAGATGCGTAAATTACAGTCAATCATGCGTAATAATGTAAATACAAATTACGGACAACGTTTAAACTTAGCTCAACAATTAGAGCAAGCTGGTGGAAAACCAATTCTTCCTGCATTAGCTGGTCAAGCACTTAACACATATACTCCTCGTGGATTGCAAGGTGCTTCATCTATTCCAACATCTTTGCTTGCTGGTAGCTTGTTTGGTAATGTTGCTGTTCCTTTATCATTGGCTACATCATCTCCTCGTTTGATGGGTGAAGCTGCTTATGGCGCAGGTCGTGTCGCTAAAGGTCTTCTTGACGTACAGAATAGGATGCCAAACATAGACTATCCAACAATGTTCAATTTGTTGTATCAGGCTGAAAAGCCAATGAAATTAGATTTAACTGGAATGGCTAACCCCGAATAAGGACTGATATGGCAAAGACAAAGATTAGTGAATTTAGCGCAACCCCTGCTAATAACACAGACATTGACTCGATTAACATCGCAGAGGGCTGTGCGCCATCTGGTATTAACGATGCTATTCGTGAGTTGATGGCTCAGTTAAAGGACTTTCAGACAGGTGCTGTTGGTGACTCGTTTAACGGCCCTGTAGGTACATCTACGGCTGCTGCTGGTGCATTTACCACTCTGTCAGCATCTAGCACTGCTACGCTGTCTGGTTTAACTGCCTCTACTGCTTTGGCATTAGATGCTAGTAAGAACGTAGTCTCTGTAACCAATACAGGAACTGGTAGCAATGTGTTGGCTACCTCTCCTACTCTAGTAACTCCTGCTCTAGGCACTCCATCTGCATTGGTAGGCACAAACATCACAGGCACTGCTTCAGGTCTGACTGCGGGTAACGTCACTACTAACGCTAACTTAACAGGTGCAGTCACTTCTGTTGGCAATGCAACCTCTTTGGGTTCGTTTAGTTCTGCTAATCTTTTAGGTGCTTTGACAGACGAGACAGGAACAGGGTCAGCAGTATTTGCTACCTCTCCTACCCTAGTAACCCCTATCCTTGGAACACCTACTAGCGCAACCTTAACGAACGCTACAGGTCTTCCTATCAGCACTGGTGTATCAGGTCTAGGAACTGGTGTAGCAACCTTTCTAGCGACTCCATCAAGTGCAAACCTAGCGGCAGCCTTAACAGATGAAACTGGTAGCGGTGCTAATGTCTTTGCGACAAGCCCGACACTTGTTACTCCCATACTTGGTACTCCAACAAGTGCAACATTGACCAATGCAACTGGTTTGCCAATCAGCACTGGTGTTTCTGGTCTAGGTACTGGCATTGCTACTGCTCTAGCGGTTAATACAGGGTCTGCTGGTGCGCCAGTATTGTTCAATGGTGCTTTGGGTACACCCTCTAGCGGTACTGTAACTAATCTAACAGGTACAGCCTCTATCAACATCAATGGTACTGTTGGTGCTACTACAGCTACTACTGGTGCTTTTACTTCTTTAACAGCATCTACAACTCTTGGAGTAACTGGTGTATCTACCTTAACTGGTGGTGCAGTTGTTCAAGGTTTGACTGTTGGTCGTGGTGCAGGTGCTGTGGCTACAAACAGTGCGTTTGGTACAAGTGCTTTGGCGGCAGTTACATCTGCCGCTAACAATACTGCAATAGGTTATCAAGCATTAGCTACAAACTCAACTGGTGGCGGCAACACAGCTTTGGGTGTTTCGGCTTTACTTAACTTTACAGCCACTAATACTACTGCCGTTGGTTTTAATGCCCTTGGTTTACTTTCTACTGGAACTGGAAGTGTGGCAGTAGGCGCAGATGCGTTGGCAAATGTAACTACTGCTAATGATAATACTGCGGTTGGTCGTTCTGCTTTAAGTGTAAATACTGGCGCATCAAACACAGGAATTGGTAGGTCTGCCCTTGTTACAAATAGCACTGGTGCAAGCAATACGGCATTAGGTGCATATTCACTCAACTCCAACACCACAGCATCAAACAACACCGCTGTTGGTTATCAAGCGGCCTATACAAATATAACTGGCACGCAAATTACAGCAGTTGGTTACAGGGCGGCTTATGTAAATACCGCAGATTGGACAACAGCTTTTGGTTATGCTGCTTTACAAGCAAACACAACTGGTACTTTGAATGTAGCGATTGGCGGTAATGCACTGGTAAACAATACTACTGGTACAGAAAATACTGGTGTTGGCATAGGAGTTTTGGCGGCAAATACAACTGGCAGTTACGTTACAGCAGTAGGTCGTGCGGCCCTTGTATCTAATACTTCTGCAACAGACAACACTGCTCTTGGATTTCAAGCTGGCTATTCAAACACTACTGGAACTGTTACTGCTATTGGTTCTGGCGCTTTGTTTGCTAATACAACAGGTGTTGGAAACGTAGCAGTTGGTTCTACATATCGTGGAGTAATTGCTGGCGCTTTGAATGCAAACACCACTGGAAGTTACAACACAGCAATGGGTGTTGGGGCGCTTACTTTAAACACCACAGCATCAAACAACACTGCTGTTGGTTATCAGGCGGGGTATTCAAACAGTACTGGCACAGCTAATACATTTTTAGGTCATCAAGCGGGATACCCAAATACAACAGGAAGTTACAACGTAGCAATTGGACAAAACTCACTTGCCTCCAACACTACAGGCACTAACAATGTGGTTATTGGCAGAGAGGCTGGTTACAGTTTAACAACAGGCGTTGGCAACACATTTGTTGGGGGTGGTGTAGTTGGTTCACAACCTGCCTCTGGCTACGACATCACAACAGGCTCTAAGAACACCATCATTGGTAACTACCGAGGCAACCAAGGTGGCCTAGACATTCGCACAGCAAGCAACTACATCGTGCTGTCTGATGGGGACGGGAATCCACTTATCTCAACCAGTAGCACAAGGTCTGTTGCGCTTAATGGTGCAGTCCCACAAACAGGCACAGGCATCACATTCCCCGCAACTCAATCAGCATCATCAGACGCTAATACGTTGGATGATTATGAAGAAGGGACTTTTACTCCCGTGCTTAACTTTGCTGGCGGCACAACAGGTATTACATATACAACCCAAGCAGGCCGTTATACAAAAATTGGCAGAATTGTTTCTGTTTCTATTTATATTTTGTTAAGTAGCAAGGGTAGTTCAACAGGTGCGGCTGGTATTTCTGGTCTTCCCTTTACTGCGGCTCCTTCTGGTGGTGGACAAAACCAATCAGGCTGTATTGGCTATTATGGTTCTTTTTCAGTATTAACTGGAGTGCCAATGATTAGAGCAGATTCTGGGTCAACCAATTTGGCATTTGCTCAATCAGGTGCGGCAAGTGCTGGTAGCGTAACAGACACAAATTTTACAAACACCTCTGTTTTTACAATTAACATTACTTACGATATTTAAGGAGCAATCATGGCTTTATCTGAAATCACATACATCTCTCAGTTTGACATTCAACCCAACGGGTGCATTGGTGTTCGCAAAAGCACAGATGTTTTAAAAGACGGAGTTGTTATTTCAACAACTTACTGGCGTACAACCCTAGTACCCAATGACCCACAAGCATCAACAGTATTGGATGAGGCTTATTACTTGAGCATTGCCACCTACGCTTGGACTCAAACATCTCCACAACCTTACAACCCTACTGAGGCTTGAACATGACAACATTTACCACTCGCATCACCTCGATGTACACTTTGAATACCCCATCACCTGACTACGTTGTAAACGTACTGTATGAAGTCACTGGCGTAGATGGCACTTACACTGCCTCTATCGGTGGCAACACTCAATTTAATTCTGCTGACCAAGAGGGTGCAATAGTGCCTTATGCAAGCCTGACAGAAAGCATCGTTATTGGTTGGATTCCTGAGTCTGCCATTACAAGCGCACAAGCGTGTGTGCAGGGTCAAATCGACAGCATGATTACTCCTCCTGTTAGCCCATCCAACACAGCTTTGCCTTGGAGTGCATGATGAATTTAGAGTTAGACGTTAACGAGATTAACTTTGTATTACAGACCCTTGGTGAACTGCCAAGCAAGTCAGGCGTGTGGCCTCTGATTCTTAAAATAAAAGAACAAGCAGAAACTCAGTTACCTAAAGAAGCACCAACGGAGTGAGTTATGGAAAACGAAGTCACCCACAAGCAAATCTACGACAGGCTCATTGAAGTTGAAACCAAGGTAGATAGCATAGACAAGAACACTAAAGGGCTTGTAGAGGCTTTTGATGCCTTGCAGGGTGCTTTTAAAGTCTTGGGCTGGATTGCTTCTGCTGCTAAACCTATTCTATGGGTGGGTGGGTTAATTATGGCTGCTGGTGCAGTTTGGCAGACTTGGATTAAAAAATGATGGATTGGCTAGAAGCTATTGTGGCTCTAGCCTTTTTGTTTTGTTTTGTCATGTTCTGTAGTAATGTCATTCTTTGGGCGATGCCGTGAAATGGCTTATTGCACTTGTCCTAATTTTCTCACTTCACTCCACAGGGCAAGACCTATGCAGTGTTCGTGAGTTTTACAACATTTCATTTTCTAGGCACAACCCATCAGAACGTCATCAACAACTTTCAATATGGCTGACAAATAATGCGCCACATTGTAAAAGTCAGGACTTGGTGGTTATTTGGAATAACGTATCAGCATGGGCGGGAACAGCAGACTCGGCAGAAATAAGAAGCAAAATAATTAAGGGATATGAAGATGCAATTGCGAGGGAGAAAAAATGATTATCCCCAGCAAGTGGTATCCGATGGTTCAGCCAAGATACGATTTTCAGACTGTTGTTTTTGATAAAGCTGCTGAGAAAGTAGATGATGACTACAGACTAGCAATGAAGGCTCACAAGGTTGAGTTAGCGATAGCAGAATTAGAAGTGGAACTGTATAACAAGAAGGCTAGAGTAAACCAGCTAGAGATGGAAATGTTTACTAATCACAAACTAGATTTATACATTTAGGAGTTTTAAATGGAAGATTTAAGAGGCAGGCTGACTTTCTATGTGACCTTTATGGTTAGTGCAACATTGTGTATTTGTATTTTAGGAATGGTTGGTGCTTTCATTCTTGGTCTATGGGCAAAAGAGGTTGATAATGCCGAGATTTTCGCCCTACTTAGCCCTGCTTTTCAGACCATTATTGGCGGCTTTATTGGCCTCTTGGCTGGTGTAAAGCTGTCACATGATGAAGATAATAAACATTGTAAAAGGGGCGATTAATGCTTGATATTCTTTCTGGTGGACTACTAGGCTCTATCTTTGGTGGCATCTTTAGGATGGCCCCAGAAGTCCTTAAATGGATGGATAAAAAAAATGAGCGTGAGCATGAACTCAATATGTTCAAGTTTCAATGCGACTTGGAAGCCCAACGTGGTCAGCAGAAGTTAGCTGAGATTGGCGCACAAAGAGAAGCAGCTATTGACGTAGGTGTGATGGATGCCTTCAACAACGCTATTACACAGCAAGCAGAGATGGTTAAAGCCGCAGGTGGATGGGTAGCCTCACTTTCTGCTTCTGTACGTCCTGTGGTCACCTATTGGGTTTTGTTTGTTTGGTCATTTATCCATGTTTGGTTTGCATACAACGCTTGGTTAGCAGGTGCGCCAGCTACTGAAGTCTTCAAAACAATGATGACTCCAGACTTTTCTGCTTTGCTCTCAGGAACTATTAACTACTGGTTTCTTGATAGAACTCTGTCTAAGCGTGGCATATGAACTTAGAGTTAGCAGCAGAACTATGTAAAAGGTTTGAGGGCTTTCGTTCTAAACCCTACCTTTGCCCTGCTAACGTGGCTACGATTGGCTACGGCTCTACCTACTATGCTGATGGGCGAAAAGTAACCCTGCAAGATAGCCCCATAGGTGAGGCTGTAGCTAGTGCCTTACTAATGCACGAACTAGAGCATACCTACCTACAAGGCGTTCTCAGAAACTGCCCCATACTTCTGACAGATGTAAAGAAGTGCAATGCCATTGTGGACTTCTGCTACAACCTCGGTACAGGAAGACTCCAGACTTCTACTCTCAAGAGGAAAATCAATGCCCAAGATTGGGAAGGGGCAAAAGAGCAACTGATGTTATGGAACAAGGGCGGTGGTAAAGTTCTAGCAGGTCTGACAAAGCGCAGGGTTGCTGAATGTGCCTTGTTAAATTAAACTGTAACAATACTTGTATAAGGTGTTGAAATGCCTAACATTCCTACGCCAGAACAAGCTGAACTGTTTGCACAAAGTGTCAGAAAGTGGCAGCAAGTGCTTAGTCTTGGTGATTGGAGAATTGAGAGGGGCATAAAGCCAGCTAAAGCAGCGATGGCTTCTGTTGAGTTCACTCCTAACGCAAGATTGGCTGTTTATCGTCTGGGTGACTTTGGTGCTGAGAAAATTACACCTGAGAGCATTGACATGACTTGTTTGCACGAGTTGCTTCATGTATTCCTACATGACTTGATGACTGTGGCACAAGACCCCAAATCATCTCAAGATGAAATTGAAATGCAAGAGCATAGGGTCATCAATTTGCTAGAAAAATTACTCTCAAAGGATTCTTATGGGAAGCAGTAACGAAACCTGTACGGATGCCGAGTTTATCCAGTTATGGGGTCAACTTCAGTCTGCTCAAAAAGTAGCTGACCATCTTGGCATTGCAAATAGGGCAGTTCATTTGCGTAGAAGATGGATTGAAAAAGAATACAACATGGCACTTCATGCAAGTGACCATCGTGGTGTTAAATACGATAAAAACAAGCCTAAATCCTTTTCTCCCTTAAAGCAGATAGAACTTGGCATACTGGACGGAACAGTTATTGTGTTCTCAGATGCCCACTTTATCCCTGCACAGCGTACAACAGCGTTTAAAGGGCTTCTATGGGCTATCCAAGAGTTCAAGCCCAAGGCGGTGATATGCAATGGTGATGCGTTTGATGGGGCTTCTATATCAAGGCACGATGTAACTGAACTGCCCCAAACTTCTGTCATTCAAGAGTTAAAAGCCTGTCAGGGTGCGTTGGGTGAGATTGAGGAAGTAGCTAAAGCTGCTAGACACAATGTAAAGCTACTGTTTACATGGGGAAACCACGATATTCGGTTTGGCAACAGATTAGCGCAACACGCACCACAATTTAAAGAGGTTCAGGGGTTTAAGCTGACAGACCACATCCCAGATTGGGACTTCTGTTGGGCAGTATGGGCTACTGAGCAATGTATTATCAAACACCGATATAAGGGTGGAATCCATGCTACGCACAATAATGCGGTTTCAAGCGGGGTCTCAATTTGCACTGGGCATCTGCACTCCTTGAAGGTCACGCCATTCTCTGACTATAACGGAGTTCGCTATGGTATTGATTCCGGAACATTGGCTGAGACTGATGGGCCACAATTTAACTATGCCGAGATAAATCCAAACAACCACAGGTCAGGGTTTGCTGTACTTAATTTCTTCAATGGACAGTTACTATGGCCTGAGTTAGTCCACAAGTTTGACGAGGACATGATTCAGTTCAGAGGCGAAGTGATTGACGTAAGTGCCTTTTAATGAGTGCTTGGCTAATTATCTTAACTGGTGGCATCTACGCCTACATTGCTGCTGAACAACTTTACAGAGGCAATCCCTCTATGGCTGTGGTGTACGCAGGTTACGCATTTTCTAATGTGGGGCTTTACCTTTTAGCAAAGTAAGCCCCTATAAAATCACTCAGCTACTTCTTCTTCTTCTGTATCTTCTTCAAGTTCAATATCAAGTTCGTCAATTGCTTCATATTCAACTGCCCATCCATTTTCTTCTTGGAACTCAATAAACTCTTGAATGATTTGAATCTTCTCGAAGTCATGGGTTTCAACAACAATTTTCTCACTTCCAATCCAACCAAATTCCATTTCGAATTTCATAATGTTCTCCTAGCGCAACCGATTGTTGCAACCAAATCGTAGAACATCTTTATGTCAGAAACAAGACTCAAGGTTCTTTTTGGAAGACTCCGTTAGGCAAAAGAATACCCTTACGATTCTTAATCTGGTCATACGCAATTTCCATACATTGCACCAAGTTTATGTCTTGCAGCACACAGTAGTTAATAAGGCAGACCATGACATCCCCAACAGAATCCACAATAGCATCCTCGTCATCTTTAATCGTGGCATCTGCTAGTTCTCCCATCTCAGACATTGCTTTTAGAAGCTGAACTTCTGGTGTGCTGTTAGGAATAATTTTCCTAGCTTCTGACCATTGAATTATCTTCATCTCTATATTTGCGTATGACATAACTATCCTTTCGAGTTTGCAAATTCGTACCACATAACATAAAAATCTTTTAAGTAATCAAGACCTTCTCCTATCCTTACACACTTACCTAGAACAACTTGAAACACATCTCCAACTTCAGTTTGTTCGTTGTCTGTGTTACCGATAATGACTAACACAGTAAATTTAGGTACTTGAGCAAAAGCCTTGAGTAGCAATTGCTGACCAGTAGCCATGTTCTCGTTAGGTTTCTTCCACTCTCCAATTAGGAAGTGTCCCTTTCTCTCACAAATCATGTCTATATTGCTAGGCAAGAAATGCGAGTTACTAGGAATCAAACCTTGGAAATCACGGAAGTCAGTATGAGTTGCATACTGATTTCTCATAGTGGTGAGGGTACTCATTGCTCGCCTACTAGCTTTCAAAAAGTAAAAAACAACTTTCCCCTCGTCCTAGAATGGTACATCATCCTCATGAATCACATTCTTTTTGGGTTTATTTAAGGCAGCATCAGCGTTCTTATTCTTGATAGACAAGGACATGAACTTCTGACCATCCTTGCTAAGTTTAAGCCAAGCAGAGAGCCAATACTCCACACCATCTACATTGAGTGACCCTTTGTAATCAGGAAACTTGGCATCGTCCTTTCTATCGTTCTTAAAAAGACTTCCTCGGTTTGTATTGTCGTATTCCATATTTATCCTTTAGCGTTCTTTAACGCACTTCTAACTTTACTAGGAAGCAATGTCCATAGAGCAACTTTTTGTTCGCTGTCTAAGTTCTCTGCTTCCAACTTCACCCAAGCACTCTTAGGTTCTTCTTTATCACAAATAGCAATTAACTCCATTGCTAACTCTCTGAGATAATTCTGTTCATCTTCTGGGATGGTATCCATTGCACCCTGAGTAGGAGTGATGATTATTTTTTCTTCCTTGATAGGTGCAGAGGAATCCAGAGCGTCATGCTCAACAATCTCCATTGCTGTAACCCATAGGTATCTTCTTGTGTACGTTTCTACAGCCCCTAGGTTCTGAATTGGATGGCAACCTTTAAGGTTAGCCTCTGCCATTGGTGATGTGATGATGATGTTTGTGCCATCGTCTGTGTCTGTGATGGTCAGGCTTGCTATCTCTGTATCGTAAGAAACTACACCACACAAACCAACTTCATTAAAGATTTGGTTAATCGTGGGGATAAAGTCACCGAGTTCAAAGTAACTGTAGCCAGCAAACTTATTGTGACCAGACTTCTTGAGGGGTGCGTTTTGCAACATGATTCGTGCTGCCATTAACTTCTTGTGTACCATTTTATTTTCCTTTACTTAAATATTCTTCAATCATTGCTTCTTTGTCATCATCGTATAAATCCTCGAAAGGTACGAAGTGATTTTCTCCACAGCATGAGCCAGATGTTTTAGGCTCAGTACAGTAGCAGCAGTAGTCACCATGCGATAAATCCTTGATTGCGTCTTGTCTTGTAATCATTGGATTCTTTCGATAGGCTTTGCTACAAGCCACTTGTCACCCAACTGGCGTACTGACTTCACCCATTGCTTTTGATAGCTTCTAATGACCTCTGGGGGGGCATCGTAGGTGCGGAATATCTTACGGACATGGGTTAGGTAGTGTGTGTTCATTAGCCTCTCCAAGCCAGTAGTACACCGATACCGCCAAAGATAACGATGGCTAACACATACTCGACTAGCGTTTGAATAATCTTACTTTTCATTTGGTTCTCCTTAAAGCGGGGGCTTTCGCCCCCTATTGGTTTAGACTTTGGCTGGCTTATCAAGGTACTCACTTAAAGGTCTGCTATGACGTTCTGGGTTACGTCCCATTGACATACCTAAAGCAAATATGGCATCTTCTTTTTTCTTGGTTGAAAAACCTGTACCAAGTTTGCCAAGACTGTCTTCATAGTATGCGTGCCACATTTTTAACTCTTTGCAATATTCAACTGTAATCATTTGCTTCTTTCTTAATTACCCACTTACGTTTTGTTATGGGCTGATGTAAGTATATCAAAGTAAACACACAAGTCAACAACTATTTTCTAGGTGTTTTCCCTAATGTTGTATTTTTATCTAAGGGTTTGTCCTAATTGTTTATCTTGTAAACTTTGCTATACTTGTTAAATGAACGTAAAAAAAGCTATCACACTTGCTGGCTCACAGAGTGAGCTTGCTAGAATATTAGGTATCACAAGGGCAGCAGTCAACCATTGGAAGACAATCCCTAAACTACGCATTTATCAACTAAAAGAACTCAGACCAGAGTGGTTCAAATGACCCAAGAAGCAATTATTCGCATACTACAAAACGGCTCACTCACATCTTACGAAATGGAAAATTTAACAGGAATACCCAGAACTTCTATTGTGGCTGCTTGTAAAAAGCTATACCACAAGAAGCAACTAACCTATGAAAAGATTAGGAGTGGGCGTTCTTGGATTTCTAGGTACACGCTAGAGCCACACATGATTGAAGCCACAAAAGCCGCCAATGATGAGCCTCTGAACAAGCTAAATCCCTTTGACGTTAGGAACGCACAGGGCATCTTTTCTAAGGCTGAATATGCTGTAATGAACTCGCAAGCCAGAAGACTGCTTGGTAAACCATTTACAGAAGAAATTACAAACAATCAGTTTATTTAGTATAATGTTTTGAAACACGGCTAAGTACGAAGTCATGAGCGTACTGAAAAGAGAAGTCTCCCCTCCTGCCGCAGTTTCTTTCTGGGAGAATTGGAACATGAGACAGCTATGCACTATTACCAGTTTAATATTGGTGACTACCACAGTCACACTTTGCACCTTTCCGAGATTGAGGACTTGACCTACAGGCGATTACTTGATTGGTACTACCTACATGAATCTCCAATTCCCCTCGACTTAAATGAAGTTTCTAGGCAGATTAGGATGCGTTCGCATAGCGATTGCATTGCGACTGTATTGCTAGAATATTTTGAGCGCACTCCAGACGGATGGGTTCACCATCGTGCTGACAAGGAAATTGAGAAGATTGGAGAGAAATCTACTAAGGCAAGCAAGAGTGCCAAGATTAGATGGGATAAGGTTAAGGATGCGAACGCATTGCCAACGCAATCCGAAGGCAATGCTACACAGAACACAGAACACACTACACATAACATAAAAGAGAAGAAGGCACTCGGCAAACGCCTCGCTTCTGATTTTAGTTTTCCAAAAGAATGGGAAGACTTCTGCCAACAGACAAGACCAGAACTTAGCCCTGTCAGAACCTTTGACCAGTTCAAGGATTACTGGATAGCCCAAGCAGGTCAGAAGGGTGTGAAGCTGGATTGGTTTGCAACTTGGCGTAATTGGGTGAGAAGCACTAACGCACCTAAACAAAATCCCTACGATGTTGTGAGGCTCACAGTTGCATCAAAGAATGAGCCTGACCCTGCTTTGGAAAAGATTAAAGCTGATGCGAAAAAGGCTGCGCCATTGCCAGACCATATTCGTCTGATTATGCAAAACATGAAAGGCAGGTCATGAATGAGTTGGCATTATTTGCGGGGGGGGGGGAGGAATCCTTGCAGGACATTTGCTCGGATGGAGAACTGTGTGTGCCGTTGAAATCGAAGATTACCCACGCAGAGTTTTACTGCAACGGCAAGCTGATGGATTCTTACCTAGATTC
>Ga0209190_1000393_pt1 | contig 32008 bp, 35 predicted proteins | sample M_140205_XF_Meta_FD_187315 | JGI IMG/M metagenome (GOLD analysis project Ga0209190, IMG submission 187315) | Freshwater microbial communities from Lake Montjoie, Canada to study carbon cycling - M_140205_XF_MetaG (SPAdes) (version 2) | ecosystem: Environmental > Aquatic > Freshwater > Lake...
TTGTGTTGCTGCAAACGCGAGTGGACGTCTCGCGATGAGCCCACATATCTGCGGCCCGTCTCTTCGCTGCGCAGGACGTAGACGTAAAACATTGGCCAGGGGGTTGGTCGGGCTGGTGGGATTTGAATGCGCCACGGCGCATCTTCGACCCACGGCCTGTCGCCGCGGCGACCGCTCTAGCCGGTGAGCTGATCCAAGAATTCCCTGCCTCTGCCAGTTTTGTAGAAGCGTTCCCGCCTGACGGCCTCCGTCCTGGTCAAGAACTCCTCTTGATGGATTAGCCTCCAAGGAGCGCCATGCTTGGTGGCAAGCGAATGGCCGGTGTTGTGTTGCTGCAAACGCGAGTGGACGTCTCGCGATGAGCCCACATATCTGCGGCCCGTCTCTTCGCTGCGCAGGACGTAGACGTAAAACATTGGCCAGGGGGTTGGTCGGGCTGGTGGGATTTGAACCCACGGCCTCTGCGTCCCGAACGCAGCGCTCTACCAAGCTGAGCCACAGCCCGAAATTGCTCATAATGAGCGACTTACAACGAAATATGCTTGTTTCTTTTGGGGATTTCTGAAGCGGTGTAACCCGCTTTTGCAACCCGTACTCGGAAAGATTAGGAAATCTAACCTAACTCTAGTTCATGATGCAAGCGGATTAAATGTTAAGGTATGGATCCTCTTCGTGCACAAGGTCCGTCTATGACACGCTGCGCAATTCACCTCCGATTGGAACGGCAGCACCTTTACCATCACCGCCATCCCCGAACCCTCCGATCTTCGCCGCCGCGATCGGCTTGCTCGCCCTGATGCTCTGGCCCCTCCGCCACCGCCTGCGCGGCAATGTTTCCTGATCCGCTCCGCGACCTTCCTCCCCACCCGGTAGTACAGACGGTTGGCTAGCCCGCATATTTCACGGGTCGATAATTTTGGTGGTTTGCGCTTGGACGGTTTTCCGGTGTGGTGATTTTGGCGTGATTTTTGACTCGATGGCGTGATTTGGGCACACCACCCCTAGCCCCGTTGTTTTTTTGGTGCCGGGGACCGCACCCTTGCGGGTTCAGGCCGAGTTGAGGCGGATCATCATGGTGGCGAAGAGTTGCTGGTGGGGATAAGCGCTGGAAAAGAGCAGACGGATGCGGCGCGTGTTGCGCAAGATGACCGTGCCGATCTTGAGCATCTTGAACCGGATGGTGGTAACTTGGGCGCGAGCCAGTTCGGTGCCGGCCAGCGCCACGCGGCGCATGTATTCCATGAGCACGTAGGCCGCCGAGGACAAGAGCAGTCGGAACTGGTTGGCCCACCAACCGTGGCAACTGGTGCGGTCGGCAAAGAGCCCGAGTTGTTGTTTCTTGATGCGGTTTTGATTCGGCTTCGCCTCACCCCTGCGGGGCGGTCCTGCGGACCGTCTATCTCCCTTCGGTCGGTTCCATCTCCCCGCGCGCGCAGTAAATCTTGTCGTAAATGTTCTGCTCCTGGCCCTCCAAGCTGGTGAGGATGAAGCGCGGGTTGGCTCCCTTCTCGGTGTGCTCGGCTTTGGCGATGACCGTGCGCGGGCGATCCCAACTCTTGGCTGCATACTCCAAGCGCACGAAGTGCCGTTGCTTTTCTTTGGTCGCCTCGAAGGCTGCCGCCGCTTGCTGCATCGGCTTTTCCACCAAGGCCAGCAACCGGTCGTTCTTGGCCAAGCCCACCACGTAATCGACCTTGTTCTGTTCGTACCACCGCAGCGTGCGCCAACGGCAAAATCCCGAGTCCCCGCGCAAGATGATCTTCACCTGCGGCCATTCCTGGCGCAGACGCGTGACCAACAACTTCAAAATAGCCCACGCATGACGGGTCGGATCAGCATTGCTCGGCCGCAGGCAGCTCACCAGGAGTTGCTCGCCGCAGAAAACGTAAAGAGGCAAAAAGCACCAGTCGCCATAGTAGCCGTGGAAAGCCCGCCCTTCCTGCTCTCCGTGCACCCGGTCGTCGGTCGCGTCGAAGTCCAAGATCAACTCGCTCGGAGCTTCTTTGAAACTTTGAACAAACAACTCCACCAGCACCTTCGACATGGCCAACACCGTGGCGCGGTCCGCGCGGTTCTCCAATCGGCACAGCGTCGGACTGCTGGCCAGTTCCTCACCGCGCTCCGCCGCGCTCTGCCACAGCAGATCTTTGCGCAGCGTGTCGTGGTCGTTGAGATCCTCGTAACCCATGGCCAAACCGTAAATGCGCTGACCCAAAAGATCCTGCTGCCGATGCACGATCAGGGCCGCATCACGCGGGTCTTTGATCACCGCATCCAAAGCCGCAATCAAACCCAACTTCTTGTCCGCCGCCCGCAAGGCCATCAACCCTCCATCACTGGACAAATCCCCGCCGGTAAAACTCCCCTCGATTTTCCGGCGATCAAAGCTTGGAAAATACAAAACTTCCGGTGCACAATCTGTCCGTAGCGGAGTTTCTTTGGTTTGTTTCATAACACCAACAACCATAGCAGTTTATATGCGGAACTTCGCTACTTGTTTGCTCCCTGCGTGAAATATTCGGGCTAGCCACCTCTTTCGACAAACATTGTGCCAACAAGAGTTACGACAGATGGCGACACGCCATTGAGCCGGCACATGCATTGGCGGTTGGCCGCGGTGATGGTGTCGGTGCAATTGCTTGATGTAGCAGTGACGCAGAAACTTTGCGCGAGCGGGGAGTTGAAGGCGGCTGGAGTCGCGGTGGTGCGGACCTTTCATTACGGCAGCAATTTTTTGCTCCTGCTTCTCCTCACTCTCATCGCGCTTTCTTTCATCCGCCCGCACTCCCGGGTCATCCTCCCCGGTTTGGTCGCCTACCTCGGATTTGCCGTCCTCCATTTGGTGGTCAATGTCGGTGCGCTGCTCTTCAGTGCCACGGCCAAGGCGACGGGTTTGGCCAGTCTCTGGGATGTCGGCGCGATCGGGGCGATGAGTGTTCTCACCTTCACCGCCTGCTATTGGGTGCTCGACCGCGCCACACTTGGTGGGGCTTTCGTCATGCCCGGCCGCCCGGGACAGGTGGAAGTACCCAGACTCATCGATTACATTTACTTGTCCTTCGCCACCATGACCACGTTTGGTCCCACCCTCGAGGTTCCGGTCAGTCGCTGGGCCAAAGCACTCATGATGCTGCAGGTAACTCTCTCCATCGTGACTCTCACCGTGCTGCTCTCGCGGGCGATCAATGCGGTGGGTTGAGGTCTTGACGACTGTGGCGTCCGGCGGGAAAATTCCCTCGTAAAGCAGCCGCCCGCAAAAAATTTATGTCTACCGAACTCAAATGTCCTTTCAACCACGGGAAATCAACCGGAGCGCTGGTCGCGGCCGGGATGGGCCCGACCAACCGCGATTGGTGGCCGAACCAGCTCAATCTCAAGATGCTGAGCCAGCAATCGTCGAAGACCGATCCGATGGATGAGGATTTCGACTACGCGAAGGAATTCCAGAGCCTGGATCTCGCGTCGGTGAAGCAGGATCTCGCCGCGCTCATGACGGATTCGCAGGAGTGGTGGCCGGCTGACTTCGGACACTACGGGCCGTTTTTCATCCGCATGGCTTGGCACAGCGCCGGAACTTACCGCACGGGCGACGGCCGTGGCGGCGCCGGCAATGGCAGCCAGCGTTTCGCGCCGCTCAACAGCTGGCCGGACAACGTCAACCTCGATAAAGCCCGTCGTCTGCTTTGGCCGATCAAGCAGAAATACGGGCGGAAACTTTCCTGGGCGGACCTGATGATTCTGGCCGGCAATGTCGGGCTCGAGTCGATGGGCTTCAAAACGTTCGGCTTCGCCGGCGGACGGGCCGACATCTGGGAGCCGGAGGAGGACGTGTATTGGGGTGCCGAGAAAGAGTGGCTGGCCGACCAGCGCTACACCGGTGACCGTGAGTTGGAACATCCGCTCGCCGCGGTGCAGATGGGGCTGATTTATGTCAATCCCGAGGGCCCGAACGGCAACCCGGATCCGGTGGCTGCGGCGCGTGACATCCGGGAAACCTTTGCCCGGATGGCCATGAATGACGAAGAAACTGTGGCGCTCAACGCGGGCGGCCACACTTTCGGAAAAACCCACGGGGCGGCCGAGGCCAAGTATGTGGGGCCCGAGCCCGAAGCGGCTCCGCTCGAAGAACAAGGCCTCGGATGGAAGAGCAGTCACAAGTCGGGCAAAGGCCCCGACACCATTTCGAGCGGTTTGGAAGTCACGTGGAGCCAGACCCCGACGCGGTGGAGCAACTACTACTTCGAAAATCTCTTCAAATACGAGTGGGAACTGACCAAGAGCCCGGCCGGCGCGCACCAGTGGGTGGCGAAAGATGCTCCGCAAGACATTCCGGACGCCTTCGATGCGAGAAAGCGTCACCGGCCGACCATGCTGACCACCGACCTTTCGATGCGTTTCGATCCGGCCTATGAAAAAATTTCCCGGCGCTTTTACGAGAATCCGGATGAATTTGCCGACGCCTTCGCCCGGGCCTGGTTTAAGCTGACCCATCGCGACATGGGTCCGCGGGTGCGTTACCTCGGCCCCGACGTACCGGAGGAAGTTCTCATCTGGCAGGATCCGATCCCGGCCGTGGATCATCCGTTGATCGACGGACAGGACATCGCCGCCCTCAAAGCGAAAGTGCTCGCTTCTGGGTTGTCGGTGGCGGAGTTGGTTTCCACGGCTTGGGCGTCGGCCTCGACGTTCCGTGGATCCGACAAGCGTGGCGGCGCCAATGGTGCCCGCATTCGTCTCGCTCCGCAGAAGTTCTGGCAAGTCAACCAGCCTGAGCAGTTGGCCAAAGTCCTTAAGGTGCTCGAGGAGATCCGGGACGGGTTCAATATGTCCGCCTCGGGGGGCAAGAAGCTCTCGTTGGCGGATCTCATCGTTCTTGCAGGCTGTGCTGGCGTCGAGCGGGCCGCGAAAAGCGGAGGCCACGACATCAAAGTTCCTTTCACGCCGGGCCGCACGGACGCCGCGCAAGAGCAGACCGATGTGAGCTCCTTTGCTGTGCTTGAGCCGCTGGCCGATGGGTTCCGCAATTACCTCAAAACGAAATTCTCCGTTCCGGCCGAGGAGATGCTCCTCGATAAGGCTCAACTGCTCACCCTGACCGCGCCCGAGATGACGGTGCTGGTCGGTGGCCTAAGGGTTCTGGGTGCGAACCACGAGCAATCCAAAGATGGCGTGTTCACCGGGCGACCCGGCACCTTGGCCAATGATTTCTTTGTTAACCTGCTCGACATGGGCACGGAATGGAAGCCGACAACTCCCGAGCGCGATGCGTTCGAGGGGCGGGACCGCAAGTCCGGTGAGTTGAAATGGACTGCGACGCGAGTCGATCTCGTCTTCGCCTCAAACTCCGTCCTTCGTGCTCTGGCCGAGGTCTACGGCAGTTCGGATGGCGAGGGAAAGTTCGTGCGCGACTTCGTTGCCGCTTGGGACAAGGTAATGAACTTGGATCGATTTGATCTACCTTAAACTTTCGGACGCCGCGCACATTTTATGCAGCACTCGGACCCACCGAGCGATACATCAGCCAGACGTCTCGATTTTTTCGAGCGCTACCTCACTGTCTGGGTTTTTGTTTGCATGCTGCTCGGCCTTGTCTTCGGCAAGCTGGCTCCGGATCTGGTTCGGCGGATCGGGGAGTGGGACTTCGGCAGTGCTTCCCACGTCAACGTTCCGATCGCCGTGCTCATCTGGCTGATGATTTATCCGATGATGCTGAAGATCGATTTTGGCGGCCTCCGCGGCGTGTTCGCCAAACCGAAGGGTCTTTTCGTCACCTTGTTCGTCAACTGGCTGGTCAAACCCTTCAGCATGGCGCTGCTCGGCTGGATTTTTATCTCCACGCTTTTCGGGCGTATCCTTGCATGGATTCCGCCGGAGACGGCCGGGAATTATGTGGCAGGCCTCATCATTCTCGCCGCGGCCCCCTGCACGGCCATGGTTTTCGTGTGGAGCTATTTGACCGACGGCGATGGCCCCTACACGCTGGCCCAGGTCGCGATCAATGACCTGATCATGGTGTTCGCGTTCGCGCCGATCGTCATGCTGCTTGTCGGTGTCACGGGAGTCCATATCCCCCCACAGGTTCTCCTCACCTCGGTGGTTGTCTTTATCGTCATTCCGCTTCTCGGCGGATGGTTGAGCCGTGCGTGGCTCCTGCGGGTCAAGGGAGCGGAATGGTTCGAGCAGCGCTTCCTTCCCGCTTTTCGCCCGGTGACGATCGTGGCGCTCCTGGCCACGCTCACGCTCATCTTCGCGTTTCAGGCAGACAACATCACGGCTCACTGGTTCCACGTGCTGCTTCTTGCCATCCCCATTTTGCTGCAAGTCTACTTCAATTCGGCGTTGGCCTACGGCCTCATGCGCTTCTTCAAGGTGCGGCATGATGTGGCCACGCCTGGAGCCCTCATCGGGGCGAGTAATTTCTTCGAGTTGGCCGTCGCCGTTGCCATCACCCTCTTCGGTCCGACTTCCCCCGCCGCTCTGGCCACCGTGGTCGGTGTTCTTGTCGAGGTTCCCGTCATGCTCTCCGTCTGCAAAGCCTGCGTTCGCTCGCGCGGCTGGTATCAAAGAGACTTGTCCGCTCAATCCTGAGTTGCACGCGCTCAGTCCAGGTCGCGCGCCGCCAAGTCCTCCTCGTCCAGTCCGAGGTAGTGGCCTAACTCGTGCAAATACGTGCGCCGCACCTCTTCCTCGAAGTTGGTCCCGGCTTCCTCGCACTCCCTCAAGATATTCTCGAGGTAGAGTATGATCTGCGGTGGCGGCCCGGGGTCGCCGTGGTGCTGATGGCGCGGCGCCCCCACGAAAAGTCCGAGGACATCCGGGTCGAGTCCGTCATCCATCAACTCGTCGCTGGGCCAACCCTCGAAGCAAACAGGGACCTCCTCCGCGGCTGATTTCAGTTCCAACGGCAAGCGCCGGAGAGTCTCGACCACCACGCGTTGGGCTGATTGTTCATCGGTCATTCGGTGATTTGGCGGGCCAGGGGTCTGCGGTTGCGGGCTCGGATCCTCGCGCCGGAGGGTGCTCCCGCAGGTTGACGTGCGATGGCTCCATACCAGAACGCGCACCATCCATCCCACAACGTGCCCGGGGCAATGCCTTCCGTGCGGATGTAGCGGCGGAAATTTCCCGGTAGATAAGACCGCAGGTGCCCGCTGTGCGGGGAGTGGAAGGCGAGAAAGGAAAGATTTTGCAGCAGCGCGAGGAATTTTTCGCGGTGGCCGACGGCGGAGGCGCCGGGAAGTGGTGGCGGCGGCACGTGGGATACCGCGGCCTGTGCGGTGAAGACGCCGCCTGATCGGGCGGCCGTGCGCATGGAAAATTCCAGATCTTCCCCGAGCATCCAGAAATCCTCTCGGAATCGGTCGCCGCGGGCAAAGGCCTCGCGTCGGTAGAGCATACAGGCGCCGGTTGCCCAGCAGAAAGGGTGGGGCTGTGAGCCCAGCGCGGTGAGACTTTCCGGGGGTGTGCGGATGCGGCGGATGACCGCGCGAAGGCTTTGTTCCCGCGGTTCGGGAAAGGCCCACAACTCGTTGTTGTTGTCGAAGAGCAGCGGTGCGGCCACGTCTGCATGCGAATGCTCGAGCGCATCGAGCAGAATTCCGAGCGTTGGTGGAGAGGGGATCACGTCGTCATCAAGGACAAGCAGGTGCGTGATGGCCGCTTCTTCCAGGGCGGCGGAGAGGGCTGCATTCCAAGCTGCCCCGGGGCCGAGGTTGAGGGATCGCGGCAGCCAGCGGGCTGCTCGGGCGGCGCAGATTTTCCGGGTGGATTCGGACGACGCATTGTCGGCCACCCAGACTGAGGAAATCGGCACCTCGCTGGCCTCCAGGCATCCGAGCAGGCGCTCCAGTTCCCGGTCGCGCTGGAAGGTTGCGATGGCGGCGGCCACGCGAGGTTGGTGGTGGCTGGTCGGGCTCATGTCGGGGCGGGTCTTGGTTGCAGCAGAGGCTTCGCTCGGCTATTCAAGATGCATGGTATTTCGCGCGCTCACCGTGGCAATTCTCTTCGCTGCCCCGGCGGCCGCCCAGCAGCAGGAGCAGGGCATGATGGATCGCATCATGAACCCCAACCGCGACCGCGCAAATCCCATGGGGGAAAAGGCGTTTTCCTCATCGCCCTTCGCTGCCAGTGAATTCCGCGGGTCGCGCGAATACGGGGGGGTGAAGTCTGCCCAGACCAAGGAATACCGCACGCGGGTGTTTCTCGGGGTCCGCAACCCGTGGTTCGGCCGGCGTGTGTACGAGACCAAGGCCGCGCAGGAACTCAATCGCTATGTCCTGAGCGACAAAGACTATGCCTCCCGCTCGGTGGAGACCAAAGCGGCTCGCGATGCGCAAAAGAGCGCCCCGAAATTCGAGGGGAGCGTCGACACGCGCGACTTTTTGGCCCGCGGTAAGTCGCAAGGTGCGCTCAACAACAACTACCCCTCCGGGTCCGCTCTTTCGATCGACGAAGTGCGCGAATTACTCAACCGCAACCGTTGAGCGAATGAAACCTTCCGGATCCGTCGAAGAGCTCAGCCTCGGCTGCGCGGAGGTTATCAGTCGCGAGGAACTGAAGCGCAAGCTTGCCGCCGTCCGTCCGCTGCGGGTGAAGCTGGGTGTTGATCCCACGGCGCCAGACATCCATCTCGGCCACACGGTATCGCTGCAGAAGTTGCGCCAGTTCCAAGATCTGGGCCACGAGGCGATCCTTATCATCGGCGATTTCACCGCGATGATCGGCGACCCCAGCGGCCGCTCGGCCACGCGGCCGCAGTTGACCCACGACGAGGTGCTGGCCAACGCCAAAACGTACCAGGAACAGGCTTTCAAGGTGCTCGACCCGGCGCGCGCCAAGGTTGTGTTCAACGGCGACTGGTTTGCCAAGATGACCTTCACCGATGTGATCAGGCTGAACAGCCGCGTCACACTCCAGCAGATGCTGCAGCGGGAGGATTTCCGCGAGCGCATGGACAAGGCCCAGCCGATCCGCGCGCATGAGGTTCAGTACCCGATCATGCAGGGCTGGGATTCCGTCATGATCCAGGCCGATGTCGAACTCGGCGGCACCGACCAGCTTTTCAATATCATGGTCGGGCGCGATCTGCAAAAAGAGGAGGGGCAGGAGGCTCAGGTGGCGATGATGCTGCCGATCCTCGAAGGTCTCGACGGCACGCAAAAGATGAGCAAAAGCCTCGGCAATGCGGTCGGAGTCAACGAACCCCCGGGCCAGATGTTCGGCAAGGTCATGAGCATCTCCGACGATCTCATGGCCCGCTGGTACACGCTTCTGCTTGGCCGCGAAATTGCGCGTGACGAGCACCCCATGCAGGCCAAAAAGGAACTGGCGCGGCTTCTCGTTGCCAGATTTCACTCGGCCGAGGCGGCCGGTGCCGCACTCGGAGAGTTCGAAAAAAGGTTCAGTGGGCGCGATCTCGAAAGCGCCGATCTGCCGGCCTTCGCGCCCTCGGTCACGACGATCGATGTGATCACCGCCGGGGCCGAAGCCTATGCCCGCTGCTTCGGGCAGACCAAATCCCGCGGCGATGTCCGCCGCCTTGTCGTGCAGGGCAGCATCCAATGGCGGGGAGAAAAAGTCACGGACCCCAAGGCCGTGATCGATCTCTCGCAACCCGGTATCCTGCGCTTGGACAAAACGCGCGCGGTGCGGGTGGGGTAAAGGACGGCGTGGAGGGTGTCTAGAGGACAGATTTCACCGCGGCGGGCAGCGCGCGGGAGCCATCTCCGCCGAGTTCCGCATCGACGTCCTCCAGTCGGCGGATCAGGTCCAAGACCTCGGCCCGTGCATAGGGGCCTCCTGCCGCGGCGCAAAAATGCGTACGACAGCCGAAAGGACGGTGCTCGTAGATGAGGCACCGCGCGGTGACCGAATCCAAGAAGGGGCATGATCCCTCGGTATGGGACGGCAGGCCTTTGCGGCCGGTGGCTTTCCATGCGCGGACTGCGACCAGTGCTTCACCGCGGGTCAGGTGGGGAGTCTTGCCGGTAAGTTTGAAGTGGCAGCATTCCGTGCGCAGTTGGCAATCGCGCTCGATCGGTCGGGCGGCCAAATCGTGATACACCGAGCGAACTTCTTGCAGTGCCGCCTCGACGTTTGTCGCGCCGCGCTGTGGCATGTGCGATCAGTGGCAGCAACTGCTGCCGCCTCCGCCCCCGCAGCAGCCGTCATCCTCGTGAGAATGATCGTGGTGGACATGACCGTGGGCGATCTCTTCCTCCGTCGCAGGGCGCACTTCGCGCACCTTGACATCGAAGGTCAGTGTCTCGCCGGCCAGAGGATGGTTCGCGTCGACGGTTACAGTGTTGTCGGTCACCGAGACGACGACCACATTGTCGGCACCGTCGGGACGCTGCGCACGGAAGCGCATGCCCGGCTTGATCTCGGTCCCTTCCGGAAAAATGTCGCGGGCTACCTCACCCATGCGGCGTTCGTCGCGCAATCCGTAGGCTTCGACGGGTGGAACGACCACCTTAAGACTTTCTCCGGTCTGCTTGCCCTCGAGCGCTTTCTCCAAGCCCGGGACGATGTTCGCATATCCGTGGAGGTAAGCCATCGGGCCGCCCTGCTCTGAGCTATCGAGCAACTCGGCCCGGCTGTTGCGTACACTGTAATCAAAGGCGACGACGTGGTCTTTGGAGACTTTCATGATGCATCCAACTATGAACGACGCGGGGGTAAAGTCCCGCCGTTTTTGCGCAGGGCGTCGAATGCGTGGTCAGCACCCTGCCGTTTGGCTTCCAAAACGACCTGCAAGAGACGCCCGAGATCGCCCGCCGGCCAGCCCTTTTGTTCGAACCAGCACAGGTATTCGGCCGGCAGTTCGTAGAGCGGGCGCCCGCGGAATTTTCCGAAAGGCATCTCCCAAGTCCTCAGCTTTTCCCAGTCGTCCGCTGCATTGCCTAGCATAAACGGATGAACCTACTCGTAGCGCAGGGCTTTGACCGGATCCATGCGCGCGGCAAACCAAGCGGGAATGATCGCGGCCACCGTGCAGATGATGAAAGCGCTTGAACAAATGATGGCTACGTCGGAAGGCACGATCTCGGCCGGGATTTCGGAGAACTGGTAGATGGACCTCGGGAAAATCTCGATGCCAGTCACGCTGGAGAGCAGGCCGCTGACTTGGTTGCGGTATTGCACGAGCCAGATGCCCGTGCCGAGGCCGATCAACGTGCCGAAGATGCCGACCACGATTCCTTGGCCGACAAAGACGCCGACGATCTGCCCGGTGCGAGCGCCGAGAGCCTTCAGAATGCCGATTTCGCGCGTCTTCTGCACGGTCACGGTGATGAGGGTGTTCATGATGCCGAAAGCGGCGACGATGACGATGAAGAGCAGAATAAAAAACATCACATTGCGCTCCATGTGGATGGCCTCGAAAAGGTCGCGGTTCAAATCCATCCACGTCGAAATGCGCAGATCGGTGCCAAGGCGCTCGTAGAGTTTTTCGCGAATGGCCGCAGCCTGATAAGGATGAACCGTCTTGATCGATATGCCGTGCACGCCGTCGCCCAGTCCATAGATCTCCTGGCCGATGTGCAGCGGCACGAGCAAAAATTCCGAGTCGTACAAGTAGCGTCCTGATTCGAAGATGCCCGACACTTTCAGCTCCATCGGCAGGATCATCTCCCGCAATTGCCCGGCCGATTTCTTCTTGTCCGTTCCCTGCTCGAGATTGTTGATCTCGTCGACAATTTCTTCGAGGTTGCCGGGCGAATAGATGGTGATCGTGTCGCCGACGCCGACGCCGAGGATGTTGGCGAGGGCGGAGCCGATGACTGTTTCGTTGCCGTCGAGCTTGAGTTCCCCCGCCACCATGAATTCCCGGAGGGTGGTCACCGAACTTTCCGCCTCCGCGTCGATCGCCCGGATTTTCGGCGCCATGCGCCGCCCGTGGAATTCGGCCAGCACCGGCCCCTGCACAAAAGGGGCTGCTGCCGTGACACCTGGAACGCTGCGGATGGTTTCCAGTTGGGCCGGCCAGTCGAGGAGAACAGTCTCTCCGCCGGCCACGAGATGTGCGTCGAAGCCGATGACCTTGCGCCGGAGCTCCTGCTCAAATCCGGTCATGACAGAGATGACGAGGATCAGCACCATGATGCCCAGCGTGACTCCGAGGATGGAGATGACGGTGATGAGACTGACGAAGGTACGTTTGGGCTTTAGGTAACGCAGAGCGAGGAAAAGGCTGAACGGTTTGTTCATGGATGGTGAAAGGTCTGCGGGTCTGCCTGCCCCGCGCAAGATTGAAATGCTACCTTCACTCTTGCGCGTGCGAGTGGGGCTGCGGGGTGATGCGGTCTGCGGCCGGGATGTTCAGCTTGTTCTCGAGGTCTTGGAGTAATCCGACGACGCGCGGCAAGCGTTCGCTCTCGCCTAGATCGTAGATGGATCGCAGCCGTTGATAGGCCTCGCGCTCGCGCCCTTCACAAGCGGCCAGCTCGTAGGCGGCGAGGCGTTTGACGTAAGGCATCGCGCCCTCCATCGAGGCGGCTTTGGTGAAGGCCTCAGCCGCGCCCGCATGATCGTTGAATTTGTCGCGCAGGAGCGTACCGAGGCGCTCTTGAAGCAGATAGCTTTCCGGATTGTTGGCGATGCCCTGTTCCAAAAATTCCTTGCCGAGCCGGTGATATTCACGCTCCGCCCGCTGACGCATGAACTCGTTCGGCTCCTTTGGATTGTCCCGCGCGGCGATGGCGGCATTCCATGCCATGTGCCACGAAGACATGTCCCAATAGACCAGCGACCGGGGCTGCAATTCTGTGACCGTCCGGAATATTCCGGCCATGCGTCCCCAAGCTGTCTCCTCCCACGCAGTATGCGCATCGATCCAAAGGAAGGCAGCGACCAACGAGCGGAATCCGCTCAAGGCGGCGACGTAGGAGAGCTGTCCCAGGCTGTCGCGCAGGCCCAGCGAAGTGGATTCGGAGCGCAGAAACGCTTTCTGCTGGGCGTGCTGCAGTCCTCGCTCGACCGGCAGGCGCGCCAATCCGAACAGGACCAGCACCGCGCCGACGAGGAGCCAGATGGGCGCGCGGCGCATGTCAGAGTTCCCGCGATTGGAAAACGGCTGCACCCAGCGCAGTGTACACGGCGATGTAACCGCCGCCGAGGGCAAGCGTCTTGAGCAGCAGAGACAAAGGAACGGGTGTCCCGGTGACAATGCCATCGATCAAGTTGAACGCCTGCAGGTCCGGAAAAATCACCGAGACGAGCGAGAGAACAACCTTCACTGCGGGGCCGGTGTCGCCGCCCGCCAGCCAATAGTCGCGCGCGGTGGACTGCAGGTGGCCGATGAAATAGACGGCGAAGGAGGTGATGGTGGTGAATATGGTGGATGTGGCGAAGGTGGAAATAAAAACCGTCATCGCGGCGAGCAGCCATGCCTTTACCAAGATGACCAGCGACCCGGCGACGATGGCCGGGTCATAGCCTGCGGCGCGCACCTTGGCCAGGGCAGCCTGCAACTCGGGGGCGGGGAGATTGGCCAACTCCGCCTTCATGCTTTGCAGCACGCTCTCGGTGCGGAGCACGAGGACGATACCGAAGACCGCGCCCATCAGGAGCACGGCGAGGGCGAGAAGCAGAAACACGCCGGCCAACTTGCCCAGCAGGTATTCGGCGCGCGAGACGGGCTTGGCCAGAATGGTGTAAATGGTGCGGTCCTCCAGATCCTTGGGCAGCAGCGTCGCGGCGGCGAGGATGGCAAGGAGCGCGCTGAAGATGCTCATTGCGCCGAGCGCGATGTCTTTGAGCATCTGAAACTCTTCCTCGAAGCTGAAGCGCGCGAGGAAGAAGGAGTTTCCGATAACCAGCAGGGAAAAGATGATCAGAAAATAAAAAACCTTGAGCCGGACCAATTCGGTCCAAGTGACCCCGGCGATGGCGGCGATGCGATTTTTCATTTTGTCGCCGGAAAACGCGTTCCCGTGTCTTGGCCGGAAACCGCCGCGGCAATGCGCCCCGGTGCCATGCCGTCGAGGATCCATGTCTCGATGCCGGCGCGCGTGGCAAAGTCCACGGCGTCGAGTTTGCTGCCCATCCCGCCGGTGCTGTGCTCCCCTTTTTCGCCGGTGACATGACCGTGTGCCCCGGCCACATCGGTCACGACAGGCAGCCTCTGTCCTTCCGCCTTCAGGCCGTCGCTGCGGGTGAGGATGAGGTACAGATCGGCTTGGAAGAGTGAGGCCACCTCGGCGCCGAGCCGATCGTTGTCGCCGAAGCCCAGTTCTTCCACCGCCACGGAATCGTTTTCGTTGATGACCGGAACCACCCGCGGGTAAGAAAGCAGCTCGCGAAGGGTGTTCTCCGCATTGCTGCGGCGTTGCTGGCTGTCGATGTCGTCATGAGTGAGCAGAAGTTGTGCTGCGGTGAGGCGATGGCTGGCGAATGATTCCTCGTAGGCCCGCATGAGCTGCGATTGGCCTACCGCGGCGCAGGCCTGCTTGGCCGGAAGAGAGGATGGTCGCTCACGGCGTCCCAGAGCGGCCACGCCCGCTGCCACCGCCGCGCTGGAGATGATCACCACGGCATGCCCGGTGTCGACCAGCGAGGAGACTTCGGAGGCCAATCGGTCGAACTGCTTGCGGTCGAGTTGCAGCCCGACTGAATCCGTGGTCAGGATGCCGGTGCCGAATTTTAGAACAATACGTTTTTTCATGGTCTGGCCAGAGCGAGGCAACCCGCCTCAATGGCGAGGTCCTCCTTCACATTGCGGTCCAAAAGAGTCCGCAGTTGGGCCGCGCCGTCAAGAGCGCGTAAGAGCGAGCTTTCGTCGAGATGCTCCGCCAGTCGCCGCGTTTCGGTTCCCAGATCGGCGTAATGCAGGTTTTTCGCGCCGTGCCGCGCCCGCAGGATATCCGCGGTGCGCTCGGCCACGACCGCGGCCAGTTGCTGGCGAACAGCGATGGCGCGTGCTTCGATCACCGCTTTGAGCCTGGCCTCCTCGTCCTTGAGCCACGCGTCCTCCGCACTCTCGCCGAGGCGCTTTTTCTCCGCTTTGAAATCCGCAGAGACTTCATCCTCGATGGCCTCGCGGGCCCCGCGAAGTACGGACTGCATCGTCCGGGCCAGACGCAGGGCGGCGCCTGCCGATGAGGGATGAGGAGAGGACAAGACATCACCGACGGCAGCAGCCACTTCCGCGGCTCCGCCTTGGAGTGAGGGCTTTCCTGCAGATCGCACGGGAAAATGCGCGCAGCGGGAAACGATGGTGGTGGGGAGAAGGCCGGGGTTGGTCGTGAGGAGGATGAAGAGGCAGTTGGGCGGAGGCTCCTCCAATGTTTTGAGGAAAGCATTCGCTGCGTTCACATGAAGCCGGTCCGCATCGAAGACAAGACCCGTTTTCACCGCACCCGCGCGGAAGCTGGTGGCGAAGAAAAATCCGCAGAACTCGCGGAACGGTTCGACCAGAATCCGCCGCGACTTCGACTCCGGTTCCAGCGTGCGGATATCTGGGTGCGCCGGGGCCTCCGTCGCCTTGATGCCATTGACCAGTGCGGCAATGTCCCAACAAAGCTGCCGCCGGCCGCTTCCCGCGGCGCCGGTGATGAGCAACGCGTGGGGCAATCTGCCGAGCGAGTGGGCGCGGCGCAGGCGCTCGAGGATTTCAGGCGGTAAAAAAGCCATGGAATTTTTTGAGGAGGACAGATTGGATCTCCGCGGCGATGGCATCTTCGCTGCGGTTGGCATCGATGACATGAAACCGCGGCTCGCTGGTGGCCAGTTTGAGGTAGCCCTCGCGCACCGCCTCGTAGAAGGCGGGCGGCTCGCTTTCCATGCGGTCGGCCGGCCGTTCGCGTTTGTGCAGCCGCGCGAATCCCTCGTTCGCATCCATATCCAGAATGAAGGTGATATCCGGCAAGCTGCCTTCAATAGCAAAGTTATTGATCGCCGCGACCTGCGGTGGCGACAGCCGGCGCGCCAGCCCTTGGTAGACGGTGGTGGAGTCGTGGAAACGGTCGCTGGCCACCACCTTGTCCTCGGCGAGTCCGGGCAGAATAACTTCGCGCACCAACTGCGCGCGGCTCGCGGCGAAAAGCAGAAGCTCCGCCTCGGGAAAAAGGCCGTGGCCCTGCGGTGCGTGCTGGAGGAGGTGACGGATTTCATCGCCGGCCGGTGTCCCCCCGGGCTCGCGCGTGCTCAGGCAAACCTTCCCGCGCCCGGCCAACCATACGGCCAAGCGGCGGATCTGCGTGGATTTCCCGCATCCTTCGGATCCCTCAAAAGTGACAAATAGGCCTCGTCTCATGCGCTGGGATCATTACACTCTGTTGTCTCCGCTGGGGCAAAAGCATTTCGCGGCCGATCTTCCCATGAAAATCGTTTTTGTTGAGACCGAGGACGACGAAAAGCCATTTTTCGCCGATAGCCTGGCCGGTCACGATGTCGTGTTCGCCGATGCCGCCGAGGAAGTTCCGCCCGATGCGGAAATCATCTCGGTCTTCGTCAACTCGCGGATCGATGCCGCTTTCCTGCGAAGCCACCCGAAGTTGAAACTTGTTGCCTCGCGGTCCTCCGCGACGGACCACTTGGACGTACCCGCTGCCAAAAAGCGCGGTGTGGTTCTGGCTCATGTACCCGACTACGGCGCGGCCACGGTGGCGGAACACACCTTTGCCCTCATCCTCGGCGCGGCGCGAAAACTGCGCGCCTGCCTCCAATCAGGGAGAGGGAGAGGTTCGGCCGAGCGACTGCGGGGCATGGAACTGCATGGCAAGACGCTTGGGGTGGTCGGCACCGGCCGCGTGGGTTCCCAGGTCCTCCGCATCGCCCGCGGTTTCGCCATGAAAACGATCGCCTACGACATGAAGCCCAATCAGCAGATGGCGCAGTCGCTCGGGTTCCAATATGTCCCGCTCGATCGCCTGCTCAAAACTTCCGACATCATCACGCTCCATGTGCCTCTCACCGCCCGCACGCGGCGCATGCTCGGGGCCGGGCGCCTCGCGAAGTGCAAGCGTGGCGTGATCCTCATCAATACCGCGCGCGGCGCCCTCGTCGATCTCGAGGCGCTTATTGAGGGTCTCGAAAGCGGTCAGATTGGTGGGGTCGGCCTCGATGTGCTGGAGGAGGAGGCGGCGTTCACCAGCGATCCCGCCCGCACGATCGGCGCGCAGATCGTGCAGAAAATCCACGCCGTCTCCACGCCCGGCGGCGATCCCGGGCGGCGCGAGGAGAGGCTGCGCGAATTGCGGGGGCTGATGCGTAACCGGCAACTCCTCGCGCATGAGAATGTTTTTTTTACCCCGCACGTTGGGTTCAACAGCGTTGAGGCCATCGAGCGTATCAATAGGGGTACCGCGCAAAACATCAGCGACTTCATCGCCGGTCGCCTGAGCATGGACGCCATCGCCAAGCCATGAAGCACTGGCTGGTCAAGCAGGAGCCCGCGGCCTACGCATGGGAGCAGTTTGTCCGCGACGGCCGCTCGGCATGGACTGGGGTGCGAAATTTTCAGGCGCGGAATAATTTGCGGGCCATGAAAAAAGGCGACGAGGTCTTCTACTACCACAGCGTGACAGGGAAAAACGTTGTCGGCCTGGCTCGCGTGGCGAAGGAAGCGTATCCTGATCCCACGGCCGAGGACGGCGATTGGTCATGCGTCGACCTCGTGCCGATCAAAGCCTGCCGCACGCCGGTCGCGCTGGACGCGATCAAAATTGAGCCCGGCCTGCGGGAGATCGCCCTGCTGCGCCAGTCCCGCCTCAGCGTGATGCCGGTCACCGCGTCCGAAGCCAAAATCCTGCGCCAACTCGGGGGACTTTTGTGAGGTCTCTCTTTTTGCTCGTCGCGCTCTGTGCATGGCCGTCGGCTGCCTGGTCGTTGGCAAGCAAACCTGATCCGACGTCTTGGCAGACCGAGGCCTTGTGGTATCAAATTTTTCCCGAGCGTTTCCGCAATGGCGACCGATCCAACGATCCCGTGAGGGATAGCCTCGGCGGTTGCGATTGGGCGCCGAATTCCTGGCAGGTGAGGGCGTGGACTTCGGACTGGTATGCGCGCGATGCATGGGAGAAGGCGCACGGTGGAGATTTTTACGCTAGCGTGAGTGAACGGCGCTACGGCGGGGATATCCAAGGCATCATCGACAAGCTGGGTTATCTCGATGAACTCGGCATCAACGCCATCTATCTCAACCCGGTTTTCTGGTCCGGTTCGCACCACAAATATGACACCTATAGCTTCCACCACATCGACCCGTGGTTCGGGCCCGATCCAGCGGGCGATCTCGCGCTCATCGCCGGTGAAGCAGAAGATCCGGCAACTTGGCGGTGGAGCGCAGCGGATAAACTTTTCCTTGAAATGGTCGCCAAGGCCCATGCGCTTGGTATGCGCGTCATCCTCGACGGCGTGTTCAACCATGCCGGCCTAGGGTTCTTTGCTTTCGAGGATCTGCGGGCCAAGCAGCAAGCCTCGCGTTTCAAGGACTGGTTTGTCGTGGAAACCTGGGATGATCCCGCCACGCCGGCCAACGAATTCGTCTGGCATGGCTGGCATGGCATCAAGCAGATGCCCGAATTTGCCGAGGTCTGGTCCGGCGAACGAGGTGATCTGGTGCCGGGGGTCAAAAGTTATCTCACCGCGGTGACTCGGCGTTGGATGCAACCGGATGGTGATGTTTCGCGCGGGGTCGATGGTTGGCGTCTCGATGTTGCGTGGATGGTTCCGGACGGATTCTGGCAGGACTGGAACGCCATGGTGCACCAAATCAGGCCGGATGCCCTGACCATCACCGAAATATGGAATGACGCACCCAAGACGACTTTGGGAGGAAATTTCGACGCGACGATGAACTACGAAGGATTCGCCATGCCGGTGAAAGGCTGGCTCTTCGATGGTGCGCTGAAGCCCTCCGAGTTCGCTGCTTGGCTGGATCGCACCCGGGAACGATGGCCGCAGAGGAATGCGTTGCGTTTGCAGAATCTCGTTGATTCGCACGACACGCCGCGGGCGGGTTCGGCTGCGTTCGATGGACGCCCGGGCAAGCCATACAAAAAGCCCGAGGAATTCGATCTGGCCGTGGGCGCCAGCGTTTCGCCCAAAGACAATCCGGCCTACCGCTGGCAAAAACCCGACGCACGGTCGTGGCGCCTCGTTCGCATGGCGGCGACGCTCCAAGTGACTTATGTAGGATCACCCTTTATTTACTACGGGGATGAGGCTGGAATGTGGGGTGCGAATGACCCCGATTGCCGCAAACCGATGCTCTGGGACGACCTTGAATACGACGCGGAGTTGATGGGGCCGGATGGTAAGCGGGTCGGTCCGAACGAGGTGAAGTTCGACCGCAACCTCCACGCCTTCTTCAAGGCAGCCATCGCCCTGCGGCGCGGGACTCCCGTGCTAAATGCGGGTGATTTCAAGTGGTTGGCCATTGATGACGCAAACGGCACGTTGGCCTTCGCGCGATCCGGGGGCAGCGCGCGGGCGGTCATTGTTTTCAACCGTTCGGATTCGCCGCAAGTCGTGCGTTTCCCCGTGCCTGAAGGCTGGCCGGAGGGGGACGTCGCCGCAGATTTCGTTTCCGACGGAGGTTCAGCCGTTCTGCGCCACTCCGGCACCGCAACCTCCACGGAACTTTCGCCGCTCACCGCGGCTGTCTTCCTGCCGTGAATAAAAGCTGCCGGGTCGAATGTGGTTGGTCCGCGTTGCTCGCGATACTTGCACTCGCACTGATGCTGGCCGGGTTTGCCTTTTGGGATCAGCCGGTTTTGGAAGCCGTGCGGGCGGGCGCGGGAAAAGAGTATGTCCACCTTGCCCGTGGTTTGTCTTTCTACGGCGATTTTCCCTGGTTGCTGGGGGTGGGCTTGGCGGCCTTGGCTTTGGTCCTGCGTCTACGTCAACGCCAGTGGGCGCGCATTCTGACCGCCATGCTCCTCGCTGGTATCGCCGCAGGTTTGCTCTCCAATATCATCAAACTGGGCGCGGGCCGTGTCCGTCCGAAAGTCGAGCGCATTGAGCACGGATGGTATGGGCCGTCCCACGATGGTGAATGGGTCGCACTGCAGTACGATTTCCAGGGGTTTCCGTCGTCTCACTCGGCTTGTGCCTTCGGTTTTCTCGTTCCCCTGTTTCTGTCGCGAAGGCGCCTTGGGATCCTCGGCCTGCTCGCTGCATCCGCTATCGCGTGGTCGCGCGTGCAACTCAACGCGCACCACGTGTCCGATGTTGCGGCCGGCATCCTTCTCGGTGTAGCCGCCGGGTGGCTGATGTGGCGGTGGATTGTCCAGCGGGGTGGTTTATCCCGCTGGCTCGGAGCTCCCGCGGTCTAGCCCGGAGGCCAGTCGAGAGGGCGACCGCCGAGCAGGTGGACATGAAGATGGGGCACCGCTTCGCCGGCATCCGGCCCGTTGTTGATCACCAAGCGGTAGCCGCTGCGATCCAAGCCCTGCGACTTGGCGATGTCGCGTGCGGCCAAGAGTAATTTTCCGAGTACGGCCTCGTCGGTGTCCTGGGCCTCGCCGACGCACGAAATGAGGCGCTTCGGCACCACAAGAATATGAACGGGCGCCTGCGGGTTGATATCGTGGAAGGCCAGCACTTCGCTGTCTTGGTGCACGATGTTGGCCGGGATCTCGCCTGCGGCGATGCGTTCGAAAATGGTCATGTCAGTTCCAAGTCGAGCGCGCGTTTTCCGCGCAAACGCTCGGCCTGCCCGCGCACGTGGGCCACGATCTCGTTGCGCAGCGCGGCGCAGTCCTTGCGCCAGGCACGGGCGCGGCGCAGGCGCTTGACGCATTCGGTGAGGTCGCACAGTTCGACGCGCGCCGCCCGACCCGAGAGGATACGGCGCAAGGTGTCGTCGAGCGTGTTGAAAAAAGCCAACTCGTAGCCAGCGCCGGCCGACTCGGCCAGCGCGTCGAGGGAAATGCGCAGGGGCGGATCGGGCAACCGGAAGGTGCGGGCCACCTCGGGGTAGCCGATGACCTGCAGGACGCTGGCGACAAGAGTGCGCAGGCATTGGCTGCCGATCACATTATCCTCAAACTCTAGTTCCAGATAGCTGGTCACGCTCTCGGCGACATGCGGGGCCAGCCACCAACGCTGGTAGCCCGCGCCGTCGGCCGCTTCGGCCACCGCGCGCTCGAGCCATGCGCGTTCAAAGCGCACCGCACGCCGGTCGGGCAAGCGCACGAGGGGGAGTTTGTCGGCCAAGGCGATCATGCGGTTGCGGTGACGGGCGGCGCCTTGGGTGGAACGGAAAAAAGTTCCGGTTGATCCGCACGTCGCGGGCTGCGGTGCTTCATCTGCTCGACCTCGTCGACGAATTCGCCGGCCTCCTGGAATTGCCGGTAGATCGAGGCATAGCGCACATAAGCCACGGGATCGATGGCCTGCAGCTTTTCCATGGCACGCAGCCCGATGAGGCGACTGGGGACCTCGCGGCCGGTCTCCGCACCGATTTCGGTAACAACTTCGTCCACGATGCGCTCCAGCACATCGAGCTTGATCGGGCGCTTTTCGCACGCCTTGGAAAGGCTGGTGAGGATCTTGTAGCGGTGGAAGGGCTCAAGCCGTCCGTTACGCTTGAGCACGCGCAGTTCGATCTGCTCCATCTCTTCGTAGGTGGTGTAGCGGGTGGAGCACGCGACGCACTGGCGTCGGCGGCGGATCCGCTCGCCATCTTGAATGGCGCGTGAGTCGATCACGCGGTCATTCATATCTCCGCAGCGGGGGCAACGCATGGTGTTTGAAAACCTCTGACTGGATTTGGTAACACAACGGGTTGTGGTGTCAATGGTTTTGCTGCGCTTTTTTGTAGGGCGGAAGCCGCTCGTCCGCTAGTGTGCGTGCATGTCCGCTCGCGTTTTGACCATCGGCCGCATCACCTTGAGCGACCGCGTCGCCGCCGGAGTCTACGACGATAAGAGTGGTCCCGAGATCGAGCGCGTGCTGCGTGGATTCTTCGCCGATCCGATGGATTTCCAAATCCGGGTACTTCCCGACGAGGCCGGCCAGATCGAGGCGGCGTTGCGTCTTTTCGTGGCGCAAGAAATTCCGCTCATCTTGACGACCGGGGGCACGGGCCCCTCTTCCCGCGACGTCACGCCCGAGGCGACCAGATCTGTGCTGGAAAAAGAATTGCCGGGTTTTGGTGAGATCATGAGGGCAAAGTCGTTCGCCAATGTCCCAACCGCCATCCTCTCCCGCGCCACCGCGGGGATTGCGGGCCGTTCGCTCATCGTGAACCTCCCGGGGCGCCCGTCGGCCATCGCGGAATGCCTTTCGCTCCTTGCGCCGGCCATCGCGGAATGCCTCGATCATGTCGCGGGATGGCGTCCCTGCCTGGTTTCTTTGCAGGAATGACAACGCGCGTTTTATTGGTCCGGCACGGCGCCACCGTCCTCTCCGCGGAGGACAGGTTCGCGGGTGCGACTGACGTGGAACTCAGCGAGGAGGGACGCGCGCAAGTGCGTGCCTTGGCCACCCGTCTGGCCCCGCTTCCGATCGCCGCTTTTTACGCTTCGCCGCTCGGGCGGACGATGGAGACAGCGGAGATTCTGTCCGCGCCGCACGGGGGCGTCGTGCGCCCCGACCCCGGTTTTCTCGAGATCAACCACGGGGTGTGGGAGGGCTTGAAGCGCGTGGAGGCGGAGCAGCAATACGCGGCGATGTATGAGGCATGGGAGAGGGATCCGTATAACTTCGCTCCCGAGGGCGGCGAAACCGGTCTGGCCGTTACGGCTCGTGCGATGCCCGCGTTGCTCGCGGTGGTCGCCGCGCATCCCGGCGAAATAATTTGCATCGTCTCCCACAAGGCAACGATCCGTCTGCTCCTCGGCGCCCTGCTCGGCTTCGACCCGCGGCGCTACCGCGATCATCTCGACCTCAGCCCCGCCTCGTTGAGCATCGTGGATTTTCGGGGTCCTTCCAACGCGAGGCTCGTGCTCTTCAATGGGGTGGCTCATTACGCCCCGGACGGGCTCGGCATCGCGCCAACGCCTGTGGCCCGCCTTTCCAAACTCTGGCGCTGACGCGCCGTTTAGCCTGCAACCACGGTCACCACGCCGCTCTCGCGATCCCATTGGAGGTGTTTGATCCCTCGCGCCCCCGCGACGATGAGATCATCGGTCAGTCCGAGGAAAAGACCATGGCCGGCAATTCCGGCGCGGGCCTCGAGTTCAGCCGCGAATTCCTCGGGATCCGCGAGGGGCCCGCATTGGCAATCGTAGATGATGTTGCCCTCGTCCGTGACGAAGGCAGCGCCGTCGCGGCCGATGCGCAAGACCGGATGTCCTCCGAGCGCTGTCAAAAACGAAAGCTGTGCCTCGCAGCCGAAAGGGAAAACCTCGACCGGCAACGCGTGTTTCGTGCCGAGGCAGGGCGATAATTTCGATTCGTCCACCACAATGATTTGCCGGCGCGTAGCTTGGGCCACAATCTTTTCGTGGAGCAGCGCACCGCCTCCACCTTTGATCAGATTGAGTAGGGGATCGACCTCGTCCGCCCCGTCAATGGTGATATCGATGGCTGCCGGGCCTTCCGGTCCGATGAGGGGCAGTCCGGCATCCCTCGCAATGCGTTCGATCTCCGCGGAGGTGGCGAAAGTTCGGATTCCGCCGAGTTGGCCGGCCGCATGGAGCCGGGCGATCTCGCGGACGGCATGGACGGCTGTTGACCCCGTGCCAAGACCGACGGTCATGCCGGGCTCCACGTAGCGGACGGCATAAATCGCCGCCTGCTTTTTCAAATCGTCTGTGCCCGGTTCGTTTGCGACCACCGGCGGAGTATGCACGCCGCGGGGCGGTGGCGGGAGAAATTTCGCGCTGGTTGTCCCGTTCTTGACCTGTGGGGTGGGTGCACGGATTATGCTCCATGGAGTCCCGATCGCGGTCTCCGACCCATGGACGAGCTCGTGCGCAATCAGATTCGGGATTTCCTTGCCAGCAAAGGTCTGCGCAAGACCACGCAGCGTGATGCGATCATTGAGGCGGCGTTCAGCACCGACCGCCATTACACCGCCGACGAACTTTTGGAGATGTCCCGCCAAGTCGATCCTACGGTGAGCCGGGCCACGGTTTACCGCACCTTGCCGATCTTGGTGGATAGCGGGTTGCTGCGGGAGCTCGATCTCGCGCAGGGACGCAAGGTCTACGATCCGAACTTCGTCGACCATCCGCACCACAACCATCTCATCTGCCTCGATTGCCAGAGCATTTTGGAATTCGAGGACCTCAACATGGAACTGCTCGAGAACTGCATGGCCAAGCGGATGGGATTCACCCCGGCCAACAAGCAGGTGCGCATCGAGGCGCGATGCGATGAACTGCGGCTCAAGGGCGCTTGCCGGAGAGGCGGCCGCGAGATGGTCGCTGCGGCGCATTGACTATGTGGCACGGAAGATTTTCGCAGGATCCTTCGGCCCGTCTCCGTGCCTACGCGGAGTCCGTTTCCTTTGACCGCCGCCTTGCTTTGCACGACATCAAAGGTTCCCAAGCGCATGCGCGCGGACTGCATCACGCGGGATTGCTCGACCAGAAGGAACTCGACGCGATCGTTGGCGGACTAGATTCCATTGCCGAGGAGGTGAGGGCGGGTACCTTTCGGTGGCGGGAGGAACTCGAGGACGTGCACATGAATATCGAGTCGGCCCTGACCGCAAAAATCGGGACCGCCGGGGGAAAGCTGCACACCGCGCGTTCGCGCAACGATCAGGTCGCCCTTGATCTGCGTCTCTGGCTGCGCGAGGAGGTTGCCTCGCTGGTCTCATCGGTGCGCGCACTGCAGTTGTCTTTGCTCGGATTGGCCGAGCGGGCCGATGGGGCCATCATGCCCGGCTACACGCATCTGCAGAGGGCGCAGCCCGTTCCGGCCGCCCACCATTTGCTGGCCTACATCGAGATGCTCGAACGCGATGCGGGCCGCTTGGCCGATGCCGGCCGCCGCGCAGATGTTTTTCCTTTGGGTTCGGGTGCGCTGGCCGGTTCGACCATCGTGCTTGATCGTGCTGCCATGGCCCGGGAACTCGGCTTCGCTTCGGTGACGCAAAACAGCATGGACGCCGTCTCCGATCGCGACTTCGCCTGCGAGTTTCTCTCCGCCTGCGCCATCGCCGGGATGCATCTCTCGCGTCTCTGCGAAGACGTCGTTCTATGGAATTCTGCCGAGTTCGGGTTCCTCCGTCTGAGCGACAAGCACACCACCGGGTCGAGCCTCATGCCGCAGAAAAAGAATCCCGACATCGCCGAGTTGGCGAGGGGGAAGACCGGGCGGCTTTATGGTAATCTGCTTTCGCTGCTGACCACGCTCAAGGGTTTGCCGTTGGCCTACAATCGCGATCTGCAGGAGGACAAGGAGCCGGTCTTCGATTCGGCCGACACGCTCGGTGCCTCGCTTGGCATTCTCGCCGAGATGTTTGCCTCGGCGGAGTGGAATCCGCAGCGGATGGCAGAGTTCTCGGACGATGCTTTGCTCGTCGCGACCGACTGGGCCGACCATTTGGTCTGCCGCGGGCTCCCGTTCCGCGAGGCACACGAGGTGGTGGGAAAATTGGTCGCACTCAGCCTCCAGCGCGGGCTGACTCTTCGCGAGTTGACCAAGGACGATCTCCGCGCGGCGAGCAATATGTTCGGTGGCGATGCGATGGATTGTCTCGATGCCCGTCGATCCCTCGAGGCGCGCACAGCGGAGGGCTCCCCGGCCCCGTCGAGAGTGGCGGAGCGCCTGGCCTGGTGGCTGAAACACCTCTCGGTTGTCGCCCGATGATAGAGCCTCCAGGCTGGGAAGTTCTCCGTCAGGAGGTGCTGCTCGACTCGCCTCATGTCCGGGTCGTCCAAGAGCATGTCCGCACTCCCTCCAGTGCGGAGGGACGGATCTGGCTCAAGGCAACCCGCAAGGTCGGTGTCACGGTCGCCCCCCGAGTGCGCGATGGCTCGTTTGTTTTGATCCGCGAGGAGCGCGTTCCACCCCGCCGCGATTTCTGGCAATTCCCCGCCGGCCAGCTCGAGGGTGAGTCGACGGCCGGGGCGTGGGAGGAGGCGGCCCGGCGCGAACTCGCCGAGGAGGCAGGCTGCGTCGTCGACGGTCGACTCGAATATCTCGGATGCTTTTACACCTCGCCCGGCTTCACCGATGAGCACGCGCACCAGTTTCTGGCCACCGAAGTCACGTGGGACCGCGGGGCCATCGCGCATGAAAGCGAGGAGAAGATCCTCGAGATCAAAGCATTTTCAGCGGAGGAACTTCGGAGAATGGTGGCCGACCGGATCATCGAGGATGCCAACACGCTGGGTGTTTACGCTCGGTTGGCCGCGGGAGGTTATCTGCGGTGAGCCTGCACAAGTTCCTGAAGTTTCGCGATGAGCGGGACACACCCAAGCCCTTCCTCGAGCACGTGGAGGACCTGCGCAGCATGGTGGTTCGCATGGCGGTCGCGCTCTCCGTCTGCATGACAGCAGCCTTCGCTTTCCGCTCCGAGATCGCCGGTTTCGTCCAGGCGCCGCTCATCGCGGTCGATCCAGCGCAGGCTTCCGGATTGCAGTCGCTGGGCGTGGCCGACTCCATGACAATTTCGCTCAAGCTTTCCTTTTACGCGGGGCTCATTGTTGCGTTTCCGGCGTTGCTTTATTTTCTGGCGGAGTTTGTGCTTCCGGCGCTGAGCTTGCGGGAGAGGAAGGTGGTGTTGGCCGCGTCGGCGGTCGGTTTCGGTCTTTTTTTGGCCGGGGCCGCCTTCGCGTTTTACGGCGTACTGCCTTCCACGCTGGATTTTTTCTACCGCGACGCCCAAGCCATGCGTTGGCATCCCACCTGGACCGTGGGGGAGTATTACAGCTTCACTACCCAGTTCGTTCTGGCCTTCGGCTTGGCCTTCGAGTTGCCGGTCGTGGTGCTGGCCCTGGTCAAGGTCGGTCTGCTCGATTACGCGCAGATGAAAAGCACCCGTCCCTATGCCATCGTCGTTGTATTCGCTTTGGCTGCGGTGATCACACCGACTTCGGATATCTTCACCCTCCTGCTCATGGGCGCGCCGATGGTCGTTCTCTACGAGGCATGCATCTGGATCGCCCGCTGGATGGGCAAGCGCGAGGCAGCCCCACTCACCATACCCGACGAAGTCCGTACCGATCGAAAATCGGATCGCGACTCATGATGTCGAGCCTGTGCTGACGGGCCTGCGCGCATCTACAACAACATCGTGAGCGGTTCGTCGAAATCGGGGGCCATGTAGAACCCTGGGCCTTTGGCGCAGCCGCGTTTTGCCTTGGTGCGCTTCCTCAGTTTAGGCGGGCGCAACTCGGCTACCCGTTTACCGTGCTTGGTGATGTAGAAGCAAGCGCGAGAGATGAGTTTTCGCTTCAAAGGCGCCGACATCTTTTATCATGAAATAAAACTAGGCAGACCAGTTGGAAGATCAAGCGGGTGGTGTGAGTTTCCGTTCCCCCTACAATGTGTGCTTGCTTGCTGATTGTCTCGGCAAGTCGCCCTGCCGCGCTTTCTGGTGGCGCACCGCCGCATGCCTTCGGCGGCCACAGGATTCCAGGAATGGTTGCCGCTGCGTGTACGGCTTTTCACGGCCTATTTCAGCCCGAGTACATCCTGCATATCGTAGAGACCGGCAGGTTGCTTTGCCGCCCACTTCGCGGCGCGCAGTGCGCCGCGTGCGAACGTATCGCGACTGGATGCCTTGTGCGTGAGTTCGAGGCGCTCGCCCGGTGTGGCATAAATGACCGTGTGATCGCCGACCACATCCCCACCACGAACAGCGTGCACACCTATCTCTTGCGCGGTGCGTTCGCCGACGATTCCGGCGCGCCCGTGGCGGGCCGCGTCGGCGTAATCGAGGCTGCGGACCTCGGCCAGGATTTCAGCGAGATGGCGGGCTGTTCCAGAGGGGGAATCCTTCTTCAGGCGGTGGTGCATCTCGACAACTTCGAGATCGAACCCGGGGCCGAGGATCTCCGCCGCCTTGCGCGTCAGCCAGAAAAGCGTATTCACGCCGACGCTGTAGTTCGGGGAAAAGACAAGCGGGACGCGCTCGGCGGCTTTGTTGATTTGCTCGCGCTCTGCCAGTTCGTGGCCGGTCGTCCCGATGACGAGGGTTTTGCCAGCCTCGGCGCATGCTTTGGCGATTTGTGGCGTGGCTTGCGTGGCGGAAAAGTCGATCACGGCATCACACTTCGCTAACGCGGAGATGAAGTCATCGCCGGCATCGATCTCGGCGGTGACTTGCAGTTCGGGATCCTCCGCCGCGCAGCGAATGAGTGCCTCTCCCATGCGGCCTCTGGAGCCGCAAATGCAGAGCCGAAGGGGAGCGCTCATGACAGGAGCCCCAGATCGGCGAGCGTCGCGCGCACGAGCTTGCGGTTGTCCTCAGACATCTCGACCAGCGGAAGGCGAACCTCCGGCGAGAGCCCGAGCATGAGCGAGAGTGCGTATTTGGCCGGGGCCGGGTTGCTTTCGATGAAAAGGTTTTTGAAGAGCGGATAGAGTCGCCGGTGAAGTTGTTCGGCACGCTCCATTTGTCCGGCGCGGGCGGCGCGGACGAGTTCGCTCACTTCGGCGGGCGCAACATTGGACGCCACGCTGATCACGCCCACGGCGCCGACCGAGATGAACGGCAGGGTGAGCGAGTCATCGCCGGAGAGGATCTCGAAGGTTTCCGGGACGGCTTGCCGCAGTTGGCTCACGCGCTCGACGGTGCCACCGGCTTCTTTGATCGCAACGATGTTGGCGCAGTCCTCGGCCAAGCGCGCCACCACCGGCACGCCGATCTCGATGCCGCATCGTCCGGGGATGCTGTAGAGGATGATCGGAAGTTTGGTCGACTGCGCGATGGCGCGGAAGTGCTGGTACAGGCCTTCCGGCGAGGGCTTGTTGTAATAAGGTGCGACAATGAGCGCGCCGTCGGCCCCGGCCTTCTCCGCGTCGCGGGTCAGAGCGATGGCTTCGTCCGTGGAATTGGATCCGGTGCCGCCGATGACCTTGATGCGTCCCGCGGCGATCTCGGCGGCCGCTTTGATCACATCGCGATGCTCCTGGTGGGAGAGCGTCGGTGATTCGCCCGTGGTGCCGACCGGCACGATACCGTCAACTCCACCCGCGATCTGGGCTTCGATCAGCTTGCGGAAGCCTTCATCATCGACCCGGCCGTGGCGGAAAGGAGTGACAAGAGCGGTGTGGGTGCCGGCGAACATGACAGCAGTCAACTAGAGCATGATCTCGCCAGCAAAGACAAAATCCGCGGGGCCGGTCAGGACGACCTGGGAAAATCCGGCGCCATTTTTCTCGAAGGAGACCGTCAGGGTGTCACCGCCTCTTACTGTGACAGAGATGGGTGAGGGGGCTTCGGTCAGGGCGGCCAGGGTCAGCGCGCTGGCGACCACGCCGGTCCCGCAGGCGAGGGTCTCGGCTTCCACGCCGCGCTCGTAGGTGCGGATCACCAGATTCGCAGGCCCGATCTGGCTGACGAAATTTGCGTTCGTTCCCCGCGGTTGGAAGTGGTGATGGTGGCGCAGGGCTTTGCCGAGCGTGTGGACGTCCGTCTCATCCAGGTCATCGACCAGTACGACCGCGTGAGGCACGCCCGTGTTGATCGAATAAACGGTGAGCTTTTGTCCGGCCGCGTCGAGGTCCACGGCGTCGGCAAATGGGCCCGGTTCGCTCATAGCGAGAGAAACGCGGTCGCCATTGAGCTGTGCGGAAATCACTCCCGCCGGCGTCGTGAAGGAAACCTTCCCGCCCGCCGCCGGCGCGAGTCGGTCCGCGAACCGCGCGAAGCAGCGTGCGCCGTTGCCGCACATCTCCGCCTCGGCGCCGTCGGCGTTGTAGTAGCGCATGCGGTAATCGCTCCCGTCGGTGGAAGCTTCGACCATGAGCAATCCGTCCGCACCGACCCCGCGGTGACGGTCGCAGATCCTCGCAATCTGCGCGCTCGTAAGTGAGAGTCCGCCGACACGGTTGTCCAGCATGACGAAGTCGTTGCCGGCTCCGTTCATTTTGACGAATTGCATGTTTGGCATCGTGCGGTTTTCCCAAGCGGACGGGATGGTGTCAATCGCAGGCGGCACAACCGACCGCCGGGGAAAAAGATCAGGCTCCCTCGAAAAGATCGAGCTGGTCGGTGAAGGCGCGCAGTTTGTGCGGTCGCTTGCCTTTCTCCGCGAAGGCCGGCTTGCCTTCGGCATTCAGCTCGGAGTTCTCCAGATTGGTCAGAATTTCCCTCGCGCGCTTGAGAATCGGGTCGGGCAGACCGGCCAAACGCGCGACTTGGATGCCGTAGCTCTGGTCGGCGGAACCCGGCACGATTTTGCGAAGGAAGATGACATCGTCGTTCCATTCGCGCACGGCGACATTGTAGTTAGCCACCCCGCTGCGGGTGCGAGCCAGGTCGGTCAGTTCGTGATAGTGCGTGGCGAACATTGTCCGGCACCCGATGTTGTCATGTAAGAACTCAGCCACGCTCCAGGCGATCGACAAGCCGTCGAAGGTCGAGGTTCCCCGTCCGATCTCGTCGAGAATGACGAGGCTGCGGTCGGTCGCATTGTTGAGGATATTCGCCGTCTCGCTCATTTCCACCATGAAGGTGGATTGTCCGCGCGCGAGGTCGTCGGTGGCGCCCACCCGCGTGAAGATCCGGTCGACGATGCCGATCTCAGCCGCTCCGGCGGGAATGAAACTTCCCGTCTGCGCTAGCAGCACGAGCAGCGCCACCTGCCTGATGTAGGTGCTTTTGCCGGCCATGTTCGGTCCGGTGAGAATGACCAGGCGGTGGTGTTCCGTGCCGATCTCGGTGTCGTTCGGCACGAAACGCCCGGCTGACATGGTCTGATCGAGCACCGGATGGCGGCCGTCCGTGATTTGGATGGTTCCCGCGGTGCTCAACTTCGGCCTGACATAGCGGAAGGTCCGCGCGGTCTCGGCCAGACCGGCGAGGCTGTCGATGCGCGCCACTGCCCGCGCGGTGTTTTGCAGGGCTGCCATTTGCTCCAGAACAGCGGTGCGCAGGCGCGCGAAAATCTCGCCTTCGAGCGCACGGGCCCTTTCCTCCCCGCCGAGAATGCGACCCTCCATCTCCTTTAGCTCGGGCGTGATGAAACGCTCCGCATTGGCGGTGGTTTGCTTGCGGGTGTAGTCCGCAGGTACCGCCGCTAGGTTGGTCTTCGTCACCTCGATGTAGTAACCAAAAACGGAGTTGTAGCGGATTTTCAGCGACTTGATTCCGGTTCGCGCGATTTCGCGGTCCTGCATCTCCGCAATCCACCGACGTCCCTCCGTGCCGGCGCGGCGCAAATTGTCGAGATCCGCATCGTATCCCTCGCGGATCATTCCGCCGTCGCGGACCGAGGGGGGCGGATCATCGACGAGCGCAGCGGCGAGAAGTTCGACCAGCTCATCGAAGGTGACGATGGGCGCGGCGAGCGAGAGAAGAGGCGAATCGGGCCCTTCGATCAAGGCGCCGCGCAGCGAGGGCAGCAGGGCCAGCGATGCGCGCAGGGCGACGAGATCCCGCGCATTGCCGGAGGCCAGACTGAGGCGCGAGACTGCACGCTCCATGTCGCGGATCTCGCGCAGGATATCGCGGACCGCCGCCAGACGCGTTTCGTCGCGGCAGAAGGCCTCCACCAGATCCTGCCGTGCGATGATCGCCTCGAGCTGGCGGAGCGGCTGCAGGATCCACTCTCGCAGCAGGCGGGCTCCCATCGGGGTGAGGGTGCGGTCGACAGCTTCGCGCAGGCTGGTCCCGTCCGTCCCCCGTGCCTCGACCAGCTCGAGATTGGATTGCGTGACGGTATCGAGAAGAAGGAATTCCTCGGCGTGCCACGGCTTGGGCGGCGCGATATGTTGCGCGTTGCGCCGGAGACTGCGCGTGACGTAGTGAAGCAGCGCACCGGCGGCCCGCACTCCTTGCGGCAGCGCGGTGCAACCGAAACCGTCGAGCGATTGCACGCGGAAGTGGTCGCGCAGCAGCTCGCCGGCTTGGACAGGGTCGAAGGCAAATGCTTCGTGCGCGGTGGAGGCAGAAGCCAGCGTGTCCTCGGCGCCTTCCGGGACCAGAATCTCGCTC
>Ga0209190_1000395_pt1 | contig 31944 bp, 30 predicted proteins | sample M_140205_XF_Meta_FD_187315 | JGI IMG/M metagenome (GOLD analysis project Ga0209190, IMG submission 187315) | Freshwater microbial communities from Lake Montjoie, Canada to study carbon cycling - M_140205_XF_MetaG (SPAdes) (version 2) | ecosystem: Environmental > Aquatic > Freshwater > Lake...
CTCATCAGATTATGGTAATACTTGGATACAAAATACTGCAGTAGGAAGTCGTAACTGGACGAGTGTATCTGTTTCAGCGACAGCTCAGTATCAAACTGCAGTTGTAAGTGGTGGTTATATATACACATGTAGTGTAGATTTAGTTGCAAATACACAGCTCACTAGCACAGTGACTGGTCTGGGCTCCTCAGGATACGTCTCAACGCTCATTACAAGAACTGCGTTTAATACAGGCGCTAACACTATAGTAACAAATGGGGCAATTCAATATCAGTACGCTACATCGGTAGCACAAATCCGAGGAAACTCTGCGACTCCAACAGTTGCTTTTTCAGGATACGCGTCTATCTTTGGTCAAGCACCGATTATGTATGTAAATGTTGGAGAAACACTTAATGCCACCACTTGGACTACTGTCCAAGCAACAGGCATGTCAAATGTTGGAGATACGAATATATTTATACTACAGGATACTACAAATTCTAAGATGTATCGCGCTACATTTGCTGTAGGTGGCGCTTCTGGTGCTTCAGCAACAATATATATAGAAACATTGATTTAGAGCTGTGCTCATTTTAATTTAGGGTTTGTAGTAATATACTACGACATAATACTCCAGCTTCAATTATTACACTCATGAATAGTTAGGCAGGTGTCCCTCAGACCCCAGCAGCCACTGGAAGATAATAGTTATTAAAGATAGTAGATGAAGTTCAGAGTCTCAAATACTATATTTATTGTATTCGCCCTAGTGCTTGTAATAGTTGGCTTGTTATATTATTATGCAGTTAGCAGCCCCTTATTACTGACTGCAGAGGAAGCGAAGAAGCGTATCAAAGATGGAAATGTTGATGTTGTTCTTGATGTTCGTACAGATTTGGAATATAACCTCGGTCATTATTCTGGCGCGCTTCATATCCCGACCGCAGAGTTAATCAAAAGGGCTCCCAAAGAGTTACCTAGCAAGGAGTCGCAGATTCTAGTCTATTGTAATACGGGACAGAGGTCTAGAGCCGCGGCAGAACTTCTACATGCGGCTGGCTACAAAAATACACGTTATATCGCAAATCCATATTGGAGTCTGACTCGCTAGATATGTATAGTTTCCAGAATCCACGGATATGCTTCTGCGGCTTCAGGAACGATTTGAACCAATACCATTAAAATGTATAAGGCACCCAGAGACTGCTGTGATTTCTGTGGGGCTCGGCTCATAAATGTCATCATCAGATTCAGATTGTTACGTCGCCACCAACGGAGGTCGTGCGCATGCCCTTGAACGCGAACAGGAGATACTCTGAATAAGGTTCCTTCTCCAGATGCGTGTCCAGGTACAATCGCTTCCTTTTCTGCTGGCGTCAAATGTAATGTGATATTCCAAAGCCTATGAAGTTTTTGATAGAAATCTTCATGGTCAATACGCTCCATAGAATCAAACCAACGACAGCTCGCACGATACCCGAGCCCCTCCATCTTGAAAAAGACATCCAAGACTTTTTGATTCCAGATTTGCTCCTGTGTCAGATTCTCGCCCGTCGCATAGAGTGTGGGATATCTTCTTTTGCGTAGCCATATCATCCGCTTATTGATTTTTAAGATGGTTGATGATGGAATACGTTCTCGTGTATAGGGATTCAGAGCCTCATTTCCTTCTGTTAATAAATGGCTTAGAGACCGAATATCAAATGCCCAAATGTGCTTTTTTTCATCGGAAAAAGAGAAAAAGAAGACCTGTGGGATTGTAGTCAAGGGATCCAGACTATAGACTTCCGTGCTATTCTGAGAAATCGATAGGTCATTGCTTGATGGACCTTGACGTTTATAACGTGCCAGAGCCGACCAACGGCGCCAGAACATCTGGAATTGTCGAGCAGCTTGATGGTCAGAACGTGTATAGATTTTTTCTTCCTTCGAAGGCTTAAATCCAATAAAACGATTTGGGTGTTTATAATGGCGGGAACAGAAATCGCCATGGGTTGCCGTTAGGGTACAGGGCGAACCTCTTTGCTTTTGACTTTTGATATTGGCACACTTACGGAACTTCTGTTCTTGCGATGCCTCCATGTTCCTACTGATAACTTTTATCCGGGAGAGGGATACCTCCCCAAAGTAGAATTTGAACGCAGGATTTAAACCCGCACTTAATCACGTCATCTCCCGGGTGGCGTTCAAAAAAAAAAGTTCCACGTGTGTCCCGGGGGGCTGAATTTGAATAGAATATAATAAAAATTGACTCTCGGCGCTCGCTAAATATCCAGCAGTGCGTTTAATTGAGATGAATACTTCCACCGGTTCTAGTATAATGAGTTCCACCGCCGCTTCTGCCACTAAGGGAAAGCGTGTTGCCAAGAAGACTGAGGATGTTGTTGTTGCCCCCGCGGCGGTCGCCGTTGCTGCGCCAGCCGTTGTTGCCGCTGCCGCCCCTGCCACCAAGGGTCGCAAGCCCGCTGCCGCGAAGGCTGCCGTCGCCGCTGTGACGCCAGTTGTTGCTGCGCCAGCCGTTGTCGCTGAGCCCGTTGCGGATGCCGCTGCTGCCGTTGCCCCCGCGGCGCCTGCCACCACGCTGGATGAGGACCTGAAGGCGGTCCTCGCCACCCTGACGACGCTCCGCGAGCAGGCGTCTGCCGCCATCACGGAGGTGAAGCGCCTGGACAAGCGTGTCCACAAGGACATGAAGGATGCCCGCAAGCGCAAGCGCCGTGTGCGCGCCGAGGGTGAGGAGGCGCCCAAGCGTGGTCCTTCCATCTTCGAGATCCCCACGAAGGTGACGGACGAGCTCTGCAAGTTCCTGAAGCACCCCGCGGGCACGCTCATCTCCCGCTCCAACGTGACGAAGCAGATTAACAACTACGTCAAGGAGAACAACCTGAAGAACAAGCACGACATCACCCCCGATGCCCCCCTGCGCAAGCTCCTCCAGGTGCCCGAGACGGACCAGCTGACGTACTTCAACCTGCAGCGCTACCTGAACCGCCACTACATCAAGACGGAGAAGGTCGCCCCCGTCGCCACGGCGTAAAAAGAATAAATCCTATTCTAAATAAAAATAAAAGCAGTTTTTAGTTAGAATGAACTGGAAGGATATTATTACATTTGTTCTTGTCGTTATCTTTATTGGATATGTATTGAGCTATGTGTTTGGTATAGATCCATTCTGTAGACATGTTGCTTACACGCGGGGTGGAAGAATATGTCTAGATACCGCTAAATATCGTTAGTTTGCCGTGTATGAGCCCAACGGGTTATCGTATAATGGTAGTACACAAGGTTCTGATTCTTGTAACCTAGGTTCGATTCCTAGTAACCCGAACTCTCTGGATAGCTCAGGGGTAGAGCGGAGGACTGTAGCACGTGTTTGCTAAGTGTCGTCTTCCTTAGGTCGCTGGTTCAATTCCGGCTCCGGAGACAGAGGTCTTTTAGCTCAGCTGGTAGAGCATGTGGCTGTTAACCGCAAAGTCGATGGTTCGATCCCATCAAGGACCGCTTTTTTTTCAAGAATAGTATTTATTGAAAAAAATGTAGACGATGACATCGAACCATGTCACGTAACTTGGAAGTATGTTCTCGCTTTTTGATACTCTTCCAATGATAAACCCTTGAACATCTCAGGTCGTCTAGAGAATAGGTTTTCAAGACAACCATAATATCGCATCCAAACAATGGCTTGCTGTGCAGAACATCGTTTGAGATTTGTTGTCTTTTCATATCCCGTCAATAATGCCACATCCGTCCATGCCTTTGGATGAATGCCTAGATGTGAACTAATCGCTGAACGCCGAAACTCAATAAATAAAGGGTCTTGACTTGTTTTTCCTAGTATCCAAAGACGCTCAACACCTCCTACAAACAAATCCATATCATTCGCAATGACAATATCCACCTCACCATTTATGGCTGCTTTAATCAAATCTGTATCTGCTTCACCCTTACAAAGTACTGTGTGGATATTCAACTCTTCTTGGCACCGTCGGATAAATGCCTCACGGATTTCTTTCCGAAGACTCCAACTCTCAATCTCATAGGTTATCACCTGCTTTTCTAACACTGCCTTTGCATCATCATTCAGTTCTGCAGTTTTAAGATCATCCGCAAGAAATGCTTTTAAAGCCTTCGCCTGCTGATAGGCAACCTCCTTTTGATGCTTCCTTTGTATAAGTTCCTCCATCTTCTCCTTTGGTGGAACACCATCAATATAGATATGAAGGGTGTGACCAACATCTTGTAACTTTTTAAATAGTTTTAAGCAAGTATCGATATCCTCGCGGTATTTATACAAGAATGGATAAGCATCTAGCGCAAAATGGCATGGTGGTTCCTGTTCAAATATAACTGGTATACTATATGTTTTAAGACATGAATATAAACCTTTTACTCCCATTTTAGCGTAAACGCATCGTTTCTGCTAGTATAGGGTAAATAAAACTTAGTCAATTTTAAGGGCAAATATAAGGGCTCGTTAAACGCGACGAACGCGACCCAGTCAGTTTTCCTTTAGGCAAGTCTATTTTTAGAGTCCTCAATATATACTCACGACCTACAGTGTATCGCCACGCAAAATCCTTTGGCTCATTCACATTAAAACGATTCATCAAAATGTAGTTCTGGTCAGCTATCCACTGAGCCTGAATCTTCCAAAGTTCTAGCGCTCTCTTATAATCTCCACCCGAACACAGAGCCACAAGAAACAGTTCTGCCCATGTCTCTACATTCGCCTCACGATACTCTAAGACATTCGTCGGCGGATCCAGACATGCCGCATGAAGAATCTCATGAACTAAAACGCGCGTTGCCTCTTCTAGGCGATAGACAACAATCGTATCTGAACGGCATGGATAACTGTAGCCTCCATTCACGTGTTGCGATGTGACTGGCTCGCCTTTTATGGGTAAGATTCGCTTAGTCGTCGCGGGAAACCAAAAGACACGCCATGGAGTTCCAGACTTTGAAGGACCCAACCACTGGAATATACGAGCCCATAAATCCCATGGCGGCTCTACACGACTTCTTTTAGGTTGAATAAATAAGACTTTTACATTCGTAGACGACCTACATACAATCTGCGCCTCATGTTGTTCCAGCTGCCGCCACAGATTTTCCCTTAGCTTTAGTGGATCGAACAGGCTTTGCCCCAGTGCTTCCTTTTTGAACACTGCCATGTCCTCGGCTGTTGGATGGTCGGGCAACCACTGCGGTAGTGGTAGTTTCAATAACTGTTTTACTTCCCCCAGAAGTGTCCTCAACACTAGTGGAAGACTCTCCATCTATAGAATCAGAAGAAACTGCCTCACGAACTTCCAAAAAGAGGTTCTCCCACAAAAGAGGAATACGATAACTTGGTATAGTCTGACCTGCCGCAGTGGCTTCCTGCTTTGCTAAAATATCGAGTACCTTGTTCCTCTTCTCAGCAGCTAGAGGAATCAACAGTATCACATCCAATAAGAAATGTACACAATCTGTCCAACGAAGATTTCTCATCAAAAGCTCATATAAGAAAGCCCGAACTTCATTTGTCTCATTCAGCTTTGGAAAAGGCTTTTGCGACCAGGTTGTCAGAAGCTTTGTAAAAATACCGTGCCATGATGGAGCAGGGATTAATGAATAAGAAGACCTCTGTGATACAGGAATCTCTATGAAATAATCGGAAAGCCGTTCCGCCACTGGCAACTCAGACGTAAACCAAATCGATACGTCACCATAGTTATTTTCCAATACAGAATGTAAAAGGAAATAGGATTCCGTGCTGAATAAATGTGCGTGGTAGAACACTAAGATACGCGAGCCGCGACCCTGCTCTCCTGCGAGCACCTGGCTTCCTGTCCCCCAACGCTGAAGAATCGGCTTTAGATAAATCTTATCCTGCATTGACATGCGCCCAATATCAAACCCAATATGAAGAAGAGAAAACTCATAGGGAAAGCAGTCCTTCTCGGAGCCACCATCATCATTCGCATCGTCTTCCACCGTAGTGCTGATTTGTCCCGTTTCGTTTTTGCCTATGCCTTGCATATGAAACTGGCGAGTCTGAACATTGAATGGAATCCCTCGCATAGATGCTATAGATTGTAGTGCCTTGTGTAACTCTGTGCGCTTTCCTGAATGGGCTTGCCCTCGCCATGAAAGATTTAGACTATCCATGTGATAGGACCTGATAGTCAAGAAGGCAGATATCTTAGGCTGTTTTTAACAGGCGTCTAAATAAAATATACGCGGTCTATACAGTAGCCATCTGATGTGGATGGAGTGGTCAATACCCATACAAAAGTTAGAAGTCGGAAAAGTAACAACAGGTGCACTTCAACACAACACAAAACCCCTTACACCCCTTTCATACAAAGATGGCGCCTTCGATTTACAACATCTGAATATTCTTCTTCCACCTTTGTCAGTCAAAGAATATGACACACAAACGGGAAAACTCATTCTCAATCTATCAGATAACTTACAAACAAGCGCGAAACTCTCTGCTCTACAAGAAACACTCCTCTCAACTGTATATCATCAACAGCGTCTGTGGTTTGGAGACTCGAATAGGAGCCGCGAACAAATCCAGACGTTTTTTCAACCTTTTCTAGAACAAGCCTTGCTCAACCTGTATTGTCCGTTACAAACACAAGAAAAGAAGCATTTTCTCAACATATGGAAAGGTGGCAAATGGCAGCGCCTACTCGCCCCTGATTTGATTCAGAAAGGTGATATCATTCGAGTTGGGCTCCGTATGCAAGGAATCTCATTTCAAATGAATCCAACCACAAATGTATGGACAGGTCGCTTTCGTGTGCAGCACCGTATTTTTTGTATTTATCACTCAGGGGCTAAGGTTTAAGACACTTGCTGTAAGACTGCGATACTTGTTGCCATAATACCAAGGAACATGTTGAAAGTCAGCATGAAGAGAGTAAATGGAATAAATGAGGCAGGGTTGGAAAGAATGTAATAGTATAACAAAAATCCAAGGAATAATGATGTAAGGAGATTAACCGTCGTTAATATCGCTACATGCTTCTGGATTTCATTGCGCGTGTCAGGGTTTCCAGCTGAATATCCAATATAGCCGACACTAGCTGCGACGGAAGCCAGAACTAACACTAAAAGGAGATATGGCACCATTTCACGTAGATTCATCCTTACTGCTCTTCTACTAGTAGCCGAAGTATATGATTATGAAGGTGGAGCGGTTGGTTTGATTCCAAGGCTTTGGAGGTTCTGTAAAATGCTGCTTAATCCGCTATCAGATGTCGTAGCACCCGTTTCACTTATTAGAGCATCCGCTCTAGAAACCACTTGCTTATATGATGTTATCTGTGAATCAGGCGCCTGGAATAACATGAATAGACCAAAGATAACTGCGAAGAGTAACATCGGGGTAAATATGTAGCGCCAATAGCGAACGGTGCTGTATTTTGTTCCATTTGGGCGGTTTGACATCGCTCTTTCTCTTCTAATGATAGAGATGGCAAAGACCAGAAAAAATAAAAAGGGCAGAGTCCCGCCACCGGGTCCTTCGCAATGTCATCCGCGGGTCGGTACAAGCCGTCCTGCTCAAGGATGCCTACCGTCAAGCATCATTCAAAGAACCTCTAAAAAACTTGGATTGCCTGCGTCTACCACAAGGAAACAACTGGAAACAAAACTCGGCGTTGCTGTGGGACAAGAACTTTCTTTCGTAAATGCTCTGCCACTGTCAGACGATGAAAAAAAGTATTTGATTAAGACTTATCTTCGCCCACCAATGCCTTCTGCTTGGAAAAATGACCCCGATATGTGGTTAGACAGCACAAATATTGAGGCGGTTATGAAACAATACGAAGAGGCATACCCCTCTTTTGAGTTTATGGGACCATTTCCTATTGATTTTGCAGCTCCCGACCCATATACAAAAGATGATGCCTCTAATCCCAAATGTCTGATCCGGGAAATGTGTGGACTCAAAGTCTTAGAATCAAAGAAAAAAGGAATCACAATGATTGGTATTATTTACAATCTTGACCCTCATTTCAAGAATGGCAGTCACTGGGTCGCAAACTTTATTGACCTTGAACGGCATCGTTGCTATTACTTTGATTCGTATGGCTATGAACCCCCGTCACAAGTACAGAAGTTTATGAAATGGCTTACAGTACAAGACCCAAAAATGAAACTAGCATACAATGCTCGTAGGTTCCAACTCCAAGGCTCAGAATGCGGAATGTATTCTATGTATTTCATCATCCGGATGCTCATGGGCGATGACTTTCGTCGGTTTTGTAGGTTACAACCCAGAGATAGCGTCATGTTAGACAACAGAGACTGGTTATTTTCCACATAGAGATCGATGCGGCATATTGGCAAGTCAAAAAGAAACGACTTAAGAATAGAATGTCTGATGGAAATAGCAAGATGAGTGCGCCGAATCAAAATAGCATGAATGCATTTTTAACTCCTCAAAATGAATCCATGCTTGGACGGTTGGTCTATGATGATTTTCATCGTCGCATTGGTGGCGATTTGAACGATAAGCAGCGCCAGCGTCTAGGAAAGACCGTTCGGCATTACATGAATGAAGTTGCCCAGTCTATGCCTGGTGCACCTCTGAAGGTAAAAAATCAGGAGGTTCTTTCTGCCGTCGTGCCCGACTTTTCAATGTATCTGAATCGTTCCGCTGCGGCACCTCCTGTGGCAGAGGCAGATGTAACTCGTATGGATGTTGCCTCTCGTTTCAATCAACTTCAGAATGAGCGTAATGTTGCCAAGGCTCCTCCGCCTGCCCCACCGAACTTCCGTATTGCGATGGAAGAAGATGGACCCTCTGCCATTAGCATTTTTGACCAAGTGAAGAAGGCACGAGAGGAAGAGACTTCGCGTGGCGAGAAGCTTCTTGCTCAGAACATGCGCGCAGATGTACAGTTTGCTGAGGCACAACAGCAGACAAAGAATATGGACCAACTCGTGCTCGTTGAAAGAGAGCAAAACCGAAATGCTATACAACGTGAGTCTGCGAATGAAATGGCGTCTCGTTTTGTTTCCCCGGATCCTCGCCGCATATGGATGAAGGATGTGCTAGACGGCACGCAATCGGGTCAAGGTACATCACTTGATACACTACTAAACGGGCAATCTGGACAAGCAAATGCGGATATGACACTAGCATATCCTACTTTACCACGAGTGAAGCCAACACTTCCCCAGGATGTCCTCATCCGTCAAGATGATATCCTTGCCTACAAGGAAAACGAGTACAATCTCCATGTCTACAGTGCCGACCGTGATTGGCTCATTAATAGAAATCAGAATCGCTACAGCTTTACAGTCAACTTCGACCCTGCGAACAATGGTCCTGGCTTTAGCTATGCGCCAACTGCCAGCATTAAGTTTAAGAACATTACGCGTATTGAACTTGTAAAGACGATTCTTCCCATTGAAGGTGTTGAAATCCTTCAAACGCGCAGCGGCGCAGTCAGCACAGGCACGATTGCCTATGGAACGTCGCTCAATACCAATATTCTAAGTTTTCCTTTCCTAAATGTCTATATCCCAGAGTTGGATACAAATAACTATGGAACAGACTACAACCTCCAGCAGGCATTTGGTGTGGTTCAATATGACGCCAACTGGGTTTCAGACAACAATACCGCATCGAAGGGTGGCTATTTGGCTATGATTCCCAAGTTCTTGAAGTGTCAGAAGGTCTATACCCCAACGCCACTCGCCACTCTGCAAAAGATGACGATTCGTCTTCAGAGACCCGACGGCGACCTTGTCAGCGATACACAGGATACTCTAGATATCAGCGGTTTCAGGTCATCTTATAGTTTGGATTGTGGAGCTGGTAGTGTAAATCTGGCTGGAACATCATACGCTGATACGAGCGGCGGATATATCTGGATTCAGACATCGACATGGTTCAGTCGTTTCATCGTCAATCAGGGAGACCGTATCAAACTTGGCGGTATTCAGTTCCCTACAACATATACGGGCAATGAAGCTGCGAAGAATGACTTGATTACTTTCTTACAGCAATCGCAGGGTCATCTTGTTGTTGGTATCGCAAATAGTCAGATCAGTGGTGGAATTACCTTCTTTAAGGATGGCTCAAACTATGTCGGCTATAGCAACTACATCATTATACGCTCAAAGATGACAGACCCAACAACGGGTAACACCGCTGTAAGCACGTTTGGAAATCTGAGTGCGGTGAATAATAATAACTTCTTACTTTCGTTGTGCACTGCTGGCTTAACAACGGGTCGCCTCATTAACTTGAGCCACCAGACAACTCTGGTTTTCCGTGTGATTACACGGGATTTGGACTCAACAACCCGTATTCGTCCCGATAATCTTTAGGAATAGAAGAGTAGAATGGACCCTATAACAGGCGTCATAGCGCTAACAGGAATCAGTGTTGCAAGTTTAATAGGTTTGCGCATTAAACGAAACATGAAAGAGGGATTTGCGGTTCTACCAGCGACAAACGATGGTTATCCAGATTCAATTGAGACAAGCCAGTCCCGTTACAACCAACTCACTGGCATGGTCAACCCCCTTATAAACGGAGTTATCCCGGTTGGCACAGACAAGGCAGAAGCAGAACGGATTCGCAATGTTGCGAGGGGAGCGTTTGGCAAAGTTGGAGCATCATTTGATGTGAAGAATAGCCAAACTCTACGCCTTACTGATTTAACAAATAAGACTGTCCCGCGTAATGATACTAACGAGTCAATCTTTGGTGCCATTCAGTTCTGTCGTGAAGCGGGTAAGGACCCCCAGCCATTTACACTGTATAACAAGGATGGTTCTGTTAAATCAAAGGGTCGCGTGAGTGCTGATGGTAACTGGGAGTTCGATGAAGTCTGCGGTGTATGTCTGTCACGTGGTATGGATGAGGAAGGGCGTGCCTTTACGGGTATCCAGGGAATGGTGCTTGACCCAAATACGCGTGAGCAAGCGGACAAGGAGAAGAACAATAATGGTTATGCTTATTCACGTATCATACCTCCTCTTGCCACGTGTGAAGGTGCCCCGAATGATCCAGTCTTTGCTGGCAACGGAAAGGACCTGATATTGTTCCAAAAGCGCTTGCGTTGTATTCAAAACAAGCAAATTGGCACTGACGATGAGTGTGGTCTTTGCTACGAGAATGATAACTACAGCCATGTTTATCGTGATACCGACACGAACCAGATTTCACTTGTCCTACGCGGTTCAGGTAATGCTAATATCAGTGTGCGCGAACAAAATGTTACTTCATTCGCCCTTGATGCGAAGACAAGTCGCACAGTTGAACTCAAAAATGCCAAAGAAGGCGATGTATTCCGCGTAGTCATCTCTAAGCCAGGCGATACGCCAACAGTCTGGGGCTACTTGACTGCGTCGAACCCAAATGGTGGAACATTCACAATGCCCCTCAACTTGCTTACGGTGATTGATGACAAGACTGGCTCTGTACCAACAAAGTCTGGCGCATTTTACTACTTTGATGATGTTGGAGTTGATGTAGCTGCAATGCGCTCTTCAAGAGGTAATGATGCTGGAAATCTGCGTGGTACGATTCCATTTACCTTTGTTGCTCCAGATGAGTTTTCTGCGATTGACTGCCCCGCTGCGCCATTCCAGACCAAGATTGCCTCTGTATCTGCCTTTGCCACTGACCAGCCCTGCTTCGCAAAGGGCAGCAAGCCTGGCAAGTACAACGATGAGTGTCTGAAGCAACGTGTCTTAGATGCTGGATGTACAAACGCAGGTACCCTGTATGATAAGCCTGGTGTTCTCAACATGAAGGATGGTGTCCCACAGAATCTCCAGATGATTCATAATGCGCTGATTGAAATCAACGATATGGATATGATTGACCCTGTGGCAACGAAGATGTGCTCTGGGCGCAGTATTGAGACTCCTTGCGACCCTTTCATCGCGAAACCAGATCTTAAACTCGGTGCCGCTGCATTTAGCGATAATCCCAGAGATAAACTCTTAAAGGAACAAGCTATACAGTGCCTTTCATACTTGTATGACAATAAGGGTGCAAATGAAAAGGGACCCTCTCCGCGCGTGGGTCCCACATACTCAGGACTTGTGCGCTATGCCAACAATCAGCGTGAGAAGAAGAATATCTATTGCTTAGCTGAAGGTGCGCTCAATCCTGGTAACAACGAAGACGGACTAAGAACGCTTGCCACCATCGCAGACAGAGGATATCGTGGTCAAACAAGTGTAGGTGCTGTCAAGAAATTTTTGAATGAACAACTTGAAATGGCTGCTGATATGACGCGAAATGCAAATACTGACCCTGACCGCAAAGCTGCCATCAAAAACTGCTTTGGTAAGAGTCTTAACTCCCTCAAACTAGAACAGTCAACTGCCGAACCAACAAAGATTCAGGACCCTTGCGGCGTGATGGCGCACTATGTTCGCATTAAGGCAAGCCAGGGTGGATTTGGTGATGCCCCATGCTTACAAATCGCTCAGCTCGTTGTTGTAGATAAGGATGGTCAAAATGTAGCCTTAAATAAGCCTACAACAGCTAGCCGCCCATGGCAGCCAGAGTCAAACTCTCAAAAACCAGTGGATGGAACAATGGGTCCACGCTCACACCCTGATATCTATCATTCGAATGGTCCTTCTGGCTATTCCTGCCCCAGCGATGCATTCTGGATGGTAGACTTAGGCGGTAACTTTGATATTGTAAGGATTATCTATTACAATCGTTATGATTGCTGCTCGCAGAGAGCCAATGGTATGATACTCGAACTACTTGACCAAAACAGGGCAGTTATTAGGAGTGTGGTGTTTCAATCTGCGGATATGGTCATTCCATTTAACTTCAGAAATCCCGATGTAGAAGGCAAGTGCGCGACGGGACTGAAGCCTGCCCCTAGACCTGCTATTCCCTCAGGATACGCCGTGGGTCTTTTTACTCGTTTCTTTGCCCTCACAAAGCCCGACCCAAGCCCCGACCCAGCAAGCAATCCAGCAGGATGGGGTGATCGTATCGGTAGTGCAGGACCCTATCTCAGCATTGACCTTAGAGTTGATTCTCTGCCTGATGTGAATACATGTCTGATGAGTGCTCGTGGATTTTATATTGCGCCAGGTCCTGAGACTCTCTATTTTTCCACACATTCTGATGATGGTATTATTGTGAAGTTTAATCAACAGACTGTCATCAGTCGTTGGAATCCTCACGGACCAACCGTCGATTTAACGGCAGCGCTTGTTATTCCCAGAGCTGGTCTGTATCCGATTGAAATCAACTACTTCCAGGGTGGGGGCGGCGCTCTATGTAAGTTTTTCTGGCGCACAGCTGATTCAGATAACTGGACAATGGAACTCAAAGATGCTTTTGTCTATGATGTTGCTTCTGAGCAACGGTCTGAAGATGCCCATGCGGCAGCAGTTAAGGTGAAACAAGAAGCAGAGAGAAGGGCAATTTTCCTACGTGAGGCTACACTCATGGATGTGAGTGTACCACAGTCGCGGCAGAATGATATTGGCTTCCCTCCTGGTGGATTTGGCTATAATATTGGATCTCCACCCGTCTTCTCAACAGCATTTATGACTGGATGGCAGAGAGTAAAGGCGGAAGCCAAGGCAGGAACTCCATTAACTGGAATATATACCTCAGAAAATACTGGTGCTTCAGTATCGTTCCCTGTTACTGACTTTGCCACATGGGGTGACGGCGGCTGGGCTTCTGCCATAGTTGGAAGCGCACCAATACCCAGCAGTTTCGCTGGTACAACACGTATGAAGGTAAAGATAATCAAAACAGAAGCGTATGTACCTGAAGATACAGGTGTTTCACGTAAGCCACCTTGCCTTGGGCTGGGCTCACCAAGTCCTGATCGTCGTATTCGTAGCTATACAAAACCAGACTGTGATACACTTAATGGTAACTTCGCAGGGAATGGCGAGTGCCTCAGGAAGGAGGGGGGTTCTTTTTCATGGGAGTGCCGTTTCTTGAATGGCGATAATTTGCCAGATTAACTAGGTTAAGGCGGCAGGTGAGAAAGAAGCTACTCCGATATCACCCTTCCCAGGTCGCGGTGTTCATTTATACGTGAAACAATAAGTCGTTGAACAAACAATACAAATAAGTATGGATATATCTTATAAAAGTTTCATTGAGACTTTCTAGGATATATACAGGAAGTATGGCAGGTCTAAAAGAGGCATTCTTAGACCTTGACGCACAGCAGTCGAAGTTTTACCAAGATCAACAGGCGAAATATCAAGAGTTGGAGCCGAATCGCCTTCTCCCCGACGTCATGAAGGGAGACATCGGCGCTGATATTGTTTCACCTGCCGTGAAAACTCTCAGTGATTATGACCCCTATACTGGTGCTACAAAGGCACGATTTAGTGCAACGGGACTTCAGCAGATTCTCCAGGGTCAGCCGCCTGTCACACCCAAGGAAGAGGAATGCCGCTCATATATTGGCTTGGCAGGTCTAAATCAACTGATTCAGGATACTGCGAATGACCCCCTTGCCCCTGTTCGTTGTGGGTGGCGATACAAGCCCCCGGTTTCCGGTTCAGTAGCCGCAGTAGCCCAGGGAGCACTTGGAACTCGCAATGGTCCATTGAACAATAATGCTCCAGAAGACAAACTAGAAAATGGAGTACGCTGGATTTGGAATCTCATTGAAGCAAAGAAAATCATGATGAACGATATCGCAAAATACTTTGCTACAGCCGAATCATTAGGACTCCTCAATAATGTTCAAAATGGAGCATTAAAAAATCAGATTGGCTGGTGTACTACTACACGACGCATGATTCCTCTGAATGAAAGGGGACTGCCTGCATATCCAAATGATGCGACTCTTAACTGCCCACCCAGTGGCATTGTAACTGACCCTGCAAAGCTCCCACCAGCATCAGGAACAACAAATAGTATTCAGCTCGCCGCCGCCGCCAAGTTGCAGAATCTGTCTGCTTGCGTAGAAGCTGGAAATAGATCAAACCCACTCTCTCGTGACTGTCTGTTATTGGCGATTAAGAATAATGGTTGCTCCGACGAGGGTGCCCTGTATCAGTCAATACAACTTGCGAATCCAAATTCTCAGCGCTGGGATACATTCTTGAGTACGCAACCCTCTTTCCTAACATACCAGTCTCGTCAGGGAGGGAACGCTATTACGGAGGCTCTTTTTGAGAAGGATAGAGGCACATGGCAGTCTGCTATTGATAATGTGATGCGGCTCAACAAGGCGGTGATGACTGCGACAGACCCTTATGTACGTGTAGCCTCACAGGACTTGTGTTCTCTTGCTGGAAAGTTTGACAGCTACAACTTCTGTGATGATTTAACGGATGATGCCAATATTGCCTCTGTTGAGTTGACTTGCCTACAGAACTACTGGCAGGAGCAAAATGGAAAGCCTGCTGGTCTAGCATATCCTAAGGATAGAAACTTTAATAGTGTTCTCAAGAATGCCCTGGGTGGTGAAATCTCAACGTGGGGCTCGTACAAAAAGGCAGTACTTTTATTGAAGGAGATGACATCAAGCACAGATGCAAAACAGCAACGCATCGCTATTGGTCATTTCTATGGTGTCCAAATCAGTGGATTGCCCTTTACTCCCAAAAATGTTGAAGAGGCGGCGATGGATGAAGGTCCACCTTGCCTTGGGCTGGGCAAACCAAGTCCCGATAATAGAATTCGTCTATACAGTGAAAATGAATGTGAGAAAGGTATGAATGGAGATTGGATTCCGAACGGCGAGTGCCTTGGCTCGCTCGGAAAAGGACGCGGCGGCAGCTACAGTGCTCAGTGTGCGTTCTTGAATGGTCAAGGTGGCAGTTCATTAGCTATGTGGCTTGATGCGACGGATGGCAGCACGCTCATCATTGATGGAAAGAACCGTCTTCGTAACTGGAAGGACAAGAGTGGAAAAGGACGCAATATTCAGCAGGATAGCATTAATGCTAGACCCACATATTCAAAGGCAGGTGGAATGCCTGGCATTGTATTCAATGGCTCTTCTAATACGCTAGCCATTCCTGATGCTTTCTCCATGGTCAGTGGAAACTTTACTATTTTCGTCGTTGAAAAGAAGAACGTCATGATACCTGGAGCCAACTGGTTTATTATAGGTAGTAACCCTACAGCAAACAGCAACTTGGTTATTGGACATAGAGCCGACGATATTATAGCATTCGCTTACTGGGCGAACGACCTTGATACGAGAGTTCCAGGGTTCAGAGGTGCGCTTGAAACTCCACGCATTTGGTGCTTTATGCAGTCGTCAAATGGTAGAACAATCTATATTGATGGTAAGCTCGTTGGTCAGGATAACAATATGCAAAATTTGAGAGGATGGGCGGGGGCAACCTTTGGAGGCAGCCTCGGAGCGTGGTACAACGGAACGATCTATGAGACGCTATTCTACACGCGCAGCTATAACAATCTTGACAGAAGCAAGGTGGAAGGATATCTGGCGCACAAGCATGGGCTCGCTGGAAATCTCCCCGCGGGACACCCCTTCAAAACTGGTTCTCCATAAACACCATCTTAAGAATAACTATGTTAAACATTCACATTGAAACGGGTATGACTCATATCCAATGTGAGTGGCCAAGTGCCATTGATAAAATATTTATTCTTGTTCATCATGAAAAAGAAAAGGAACGGTTTGATAGACTTGTCCCTCATTTCCAGTCACGGGGTATTCCTGCCGATAGAATCATCTGCTGTGCGCCTACATGGGGCGACCAGTTAAGCACTGAACAAATATTTCAAGTATATGACCCATTTTCTCGTCAAGGTGCGCCTATTTTTACATTCAAGGCGCGGTGCCTTAGCAAAGGTGAGATTTCTCTTGTTCTTAACTTTTTTACTGCCGCCCGCATAGCAGTTGAAAATAAATATAATAATGTGATTGTTTTTGAATCTGATATATGGCTACGAGAGGACTTTGTTCAACGCCTTTGTGACTTATTAAAAGACTTGGAGAACAAGGAATGGGAGTATGTCAGTCTAGGCGAAGGAGCTCGGACAAGACCACCAGGATGCCCAATCAGTATGTATTCTCCTACGCGTGCCTATCCTCCACCTCATCAATGGGTATTTCGGTGTACCGATTCAATGCTGTTTAACGTGTCATTCCTACAACGCGTTTTAACCACTCTGTTACCATTTCGTGAATGTCTCGACTGGGAACTGAATGTACAAAATATAATTCATAAAGGAAAATGCTGGTGGGCAGACCCACCCATTGCTGAACAGGGCACCGCAGTCGGTCGCCAGGAAACAACGCTCATATCTTAGACTGGCTGGGATTTAGACCATACAACATATGCCAAAAAGAGTCCAAAGAAGTTTTTAGAAAATATATCCAATATGTTGTATCCAGTATTTTTAGTTGTATAGTTCATAAGGGCAAATACGCCGTAAAGAGCCCAGGAAACTACAAACCAATAAAATAAAGCATTCTTAAGTTTATCTTCAGACGATGGCAAGAATGTATCTTTAATATACTTGAAATTTAAAACAAATGGGATAAACCCTAATGCGGTAGATGTATAGGGACTCAAGTAACCGAATTCGCCAATGAGACCGAAGAGTAACATTGCCGCATTTAAGAGAACTATTATTATCATTGAACCCTTATGATTCGATAAAAAGTCAATCAAACTAGTTGATGTACTTCCATTATGATTTAAAAAAGCAGACAATGTAATCAACATTAAGGGTGTGGTAATTGCCCAGTCTAAATAACGAAAGGGAGTGATATTTTGGGATACTTTGCTGAAGTAGTAGATTAACCAAAGATAAAATATAAATTCAACTGTCTGAACAACAAGTTCAAGTCTCAATAAATCCTTTAAAAGTTCGTCTGTCGAAGTTAGTTCTATATTTATTGCCAAATAGTTAATGATTCCAGATAGAACCTGAACTATTAAAGAAAATATGCCACTTATGTAAATCATTCTATAGTTAAATAGAGAACATATTCCACAAAAATAGACCGGTGGTCTAAGCTGTAGCCTTCTTATAGAGTTTCGCGGTTCCCTTCTTTGGACCACCCGTTATATCATCAACCTGTGTCTGACCAATGGCTGTCGTTGATGTTGTATCTGGGTAAATAAAGTAGACTGCCGCTTTTGTTGCTGGATCAACTCCCTTTTCAAAATAGAGTACCTTATCCCCTACCTTCGCAGGTATTAACTTACGTGTCCTGCTAGCAACTGGTGCTTGAGATACTGGCGCTGCACCTTCTCCAAAGAGTTCTGTAGTTTCTGCTATATCCAACATAAGGTCTGGATTATACAAGAAACCTCCTGTCTTACCAAAAAGAGCACAAGTGTATGTGCCATCCTGATTCTCATTGTAGTTAATCTGGCAATCAACTGCCGCCGACTTCATTATCCGCTCCAGATTTCCAATCAATGCCTTCTTTCTCTCAGATACAACGAGAAGACGCTCGTCAGAGGTGAGCACATATGCCGCTGCGCCGTCAGGTATCGGCAACTTTGCCTGCTTAGCCTCTTCTGGTGTCAAAGAATCACGCAACATAATATCCTCTGCGATGCGGAATGGTCCCGTGCGTGCTTTTTGTGCTTCTGAGCCAAAGACTGTTACATAACTAAAGATTTCTACCGTGCGCTCAGAAGGTGGCTGAATGTCCATGTGCGAGCAAATACGCACAGCGCGACCCTTGACTTGTGCCATGCGCACATCGTTCCAGTATGGCTCCATAATATGTACTGCCCTCACATTCTTGAGTGAAAGACCTTCTGCGCCAGCACTCGTAATACAGAATACGCGGCACAACTCGCCCTTTTGATTATTAACATATCCAGCTTCTGCAAGGACGTCGGACATGTTTTTGGGTAGTTCAGAGAACTTGGCGTTAAAGATATCAACCGCGTATCTTCGCACCTCCTCATCTTCACCACCCGTGAATGTAATGAAACGAGGCTGATTTGCCTGCGGTCCCTTGCGTAGTGACTCAACTGTCGCGTCTGAGAATCGTGCGCCGCCGCCGCCTGTCTCAATGACAATCGGGTCAAATCCATTCGCCTGAAGCACTATCGTAAAGATACCAATGCCCTCCATCTGAAGGAACTGACTATAGACCAAACTGCTGCCCTTTGCCGCATTGATTTTCTCAATCATCATACGAAACTTCGGACTGAGTGTGTCAAGCCCATCTGGATTGTCCAATAAAAGCTTGCTTCGTCCGATTGTCGCCAAACATGTCTTTGCCCTCAGTGTTGCCTGTGGATATGTCTCACCACGAAGACGAACCGCGCGGCAACGCTTCTCCTCGTCAGTCGGCTCGATATCTGTCGGTCCATCACCACTCACAAGTTCCGCAGCACCTCTGTCCTTGTATTCTGCTCTCAAGACATTTAGCGCCTCGCGAACCTCTCCTTCAGACTTTCCTGCCGCTTGTAGCAGTGCTTTCTGCTCCTCCAGATATGCCTCCTGCGTCTGCTGGTCGAGAACACTCTCCTCGCGCTCAGCCTCCTCCTGCTCAGCCTCCTCTTCCTCTAGAATGCTTCCTACATTATCTGGCTCATCAGTCGTCGCCGTGTCGTGTGGCGCCTCATCTAGAATGTCGGCAGGGTCAGGACCTGTCTCCTGAAGTGCCTCCGTCTGTGACATGGGTCTCGGTCTGCCAATCCCTTGAGGAAACACAAAGTTACACGCCTGACGTGATGCCATGCGGTAGTTTGATGACTGCTTCGAGTTCTTTATGTCATATACCTCTGCCCACAATGCTCCCAGTTTTCCAGTTCCAATACCGCCCTGAACTGGCTTCTCCTTGTCCTTCTTCTTTTCAATATCAATCTCCTCAACACGCACGCGCGAATACTGGTCTTGCTGATACAAGGAAAACGGCACGCGTATAACCTCATCTTTCGTAACCGCAGGCATCAAATCCTTTCGCGAGCCCTTGTAATAGGAAATCAGACCAGATAGACGCTTGAGAAGCACATTACGATTCTTAATGGTCACGCCATCGGTATTGATAAAGTTATCGCGGAACTGGTCGCCCGCAGGTGGCAGTAGCGGCTCAGAATGAATCTTAAAACTCGTTATCGTAACGCCTGCAGCCTCTAACTCTGCTTTAAACGATTCCACACACGCCAACAAATCAAGCCTCGGCTCATCCAGGGGAATACGCTCCACCCCCACATCGCCCTTAATCTTCCGTACACCCTCTGGCAAAGTCGTAATAGAGACACGAATCGCGGCATCACCGACAACTACGCGATAGTAATCCACGTAAGGATTTTCCTGGGCGATTTTTTCGATGTTTTCTTTGATTCTCATACTTTCATCGGATGTGTCGCCCTTTGCCACCTGCCCCTCGGCAATATGAAGATACCCATATAAGACATTTGACAGGATAGCCAACTCTTCAGGGAAGTTAATCAGCGGCGTACCACTGAGACCAATAATCTTGGAGTTTTGCGCCCCTACCAGCAGTCTGTAAAACAGATATCCACGCTTATAGTTCATAGACTTGCCACAGAGTTTCGGCGCCCACTTCTCATACGTAACAGGCTCTGGCGCAATCTTGCGTTTTACACCCTTGAGTTCCGAGAGATATGGCTCAATCGTGCCCTGCATTAAACGAATCAAGTTATGAACTTCGTCGACAATAATCACCGCGTCATCAAAAGCAGTATTCGGCTTTGCACATGCAATCTCCTTCAGCTTGCTCGGCGTAATACCGTTATAGTTAATGAACCAAATACGTCCATCTTTCTGGAGACGAGGGTTCGGATTCGGCTCAAAGACAATAATCGCTTGAATCTGCTCGCGAACCTCCGTCTGCTCAGTGGCATTCAAGTACTCTGCCTTTTGGTTTGCGGTGGCGTCACGCGGTGCAATGTAGTTCTGCGGCTTACTGAAATCTGGAATCCAAATATTTTTTGCCTTCTTCAAATGTGACAACGGGATATTTAAGACCTTGGACGCAAAAAGACGAACAATGGGGTTGCCTATCGGGTCATTTGGATACCGAACCCAGTGATTCAGAAGACGGAAATGACGGAAACCACAAAAAGTAATCTCACGAATAAAGTTCTTACGTAAACTCTTGGGTGTCATGACAATGATTTTACGATTTGACGTCGCAAAGAGTGCTTCGGCTGCGGCAATCGCAGTACATGTCTTGCCTGAACCGAGACCGTGATAGACGAGAACACCCCTGTAGGGCGTCGACCATGACATATAGTCACGGACAAACTGCTGATACTGATAAATCTGCGCAGTCGTCGCGCCTGTCGCACCAAGTTTCAGACAGGCATCATAGTCAGGCTCACCTGGTGGCAAGGGAAGGGTGAAGGGCGCATAGGTTTCACGAATGAAGTTTGAGAATCCGCGGCGTGTCTGTGGAACATAACCTGTGGGTGGCGTTGCGATTGTGTAGGGGCTGCGTTTCTCCTCGCCCTGAATGGCTTCTGCGTATTGTTCCAACTCACTTCCCGTGAAATCAACTACAAGAGGTTCCTCCTCCAAAGGCTTTTCTTCAGGAACTGCGGCTACAGTAGCCTTCTTTGGTTTTTCTTTTACTGGTTGTTGCGGCTGTGGCTGTGGCTGTGTTACAGCTAGAGGCTCTGGTTTTACTTCTGCTTCTGGTTGCGGCACTGCTACAGATCCGGAAGGGGCTTTCGTCGCGGACTTTCCAAAAAATCTGCGCACAGGAGCGCTTACAACTGGTAAAACAGGAGGGGGGAGTGTCTCTTTATCTTCAGGGATAACTGGCGCGGAGGATGGTGCTAATGTGAGCGCCGCTTCCTCAGGTAATGGAATGTCTGACTCGGCTATCGTCGCTTTCCGAATCTTTACCCCCAAAAACTTTTTAGGGGCAGGTGGCTTTGGGACTCCCGACATACCTTTCTATCTTCATACCTGGTTTTCAGTGGACCCATTAGTCGCATCAGTCACTTTAGAAAGTGCGAGGCGACTTGCCTCCTGCTCGGCTACCTGCTTGTTCCGTGCTGTCGCCGTGGCAATAACATCTCCCTTTGGACTCAAGACACCCATCGTAAAGATTCGGTCATGCGGCGGTCCAACCACCTCCACCTCCTTGTATCGTGGCGGCTGATGATACTGTGCCTGAAACCAACGAAGCAGCTGGTCCTTGTAGTTTGTATCATCCGTAATCAGGTCAACAAAATCAATATGTTTCTCTACAACCTGAATCAAAAAGTTACGAACTGACTTGTCGCCGCCGCCATTGTTGTCGTCATCGTGCTCAAAGAGCGCGCCTAACCATGATTCAAACATAGAGCCTAGAATACCAAGATTGTCACGTCCATGACAAATGTTTTCTACATGACGACTAATGACTAAATATGGAGCAAGTCCAATCTTTGTCGCAAGACGCCCCAGCATATTATTATTTACAATACGTGTCCGGATACGAGTGAAAAAGCCTTCGCCTTCACCCTTATAACGGCGCGCCAGATACAAACCAATGTTATTACCAACAAAACCATCTCCAATAAACTCTAGTTCCTCATTGTCTGCCTCTTGGAGAGGAAGACAGTTGGAAGGTCGCTCAGCCACCACCCACTTTTCTCCTGACTCTTGCCACTGCTCTGAGCGGTCTACATAGGATTTGTGGACACATGCCTGCTGAAACAAACGAGCGTTCTTCATCGTTCCTTGCCAACCATACTTCTGAAGAATCTGCTTTATCTCGCCTTCTGTAATAACCTTGTTCGCAGGATTCCAAGGGTTGAATAACTTCTGACTTGAACCCGTCTCGTCCATTTGTATTTTCTCTATAGTATATCCGCGGGGAAGTTTTAGGCAATCAATATCGCCGCTTATAGAAGAATGGCGGAAGCAGAGACAAATGTTCTCAATATTGTTGGAGAACAAGTCACTCTAACAGAAACTACGTTTCCTTTAAAGGAAAGTTTCATTGTAAAGTTTGACCCTTATTATAAGTTTCCAGACATTACACCCGATGAAGAAATAAAACTCAAAAAAGCCCTACAAACTGTCTTCCGAAAGTCAGGACTATTAAGCCATTTCAAACCACCAACTACAAGTGATATATCAGGACAAGTTGGATTTATCGGTACTACGCTCAATGCGCTTATACCAGGAACACCACTACCCCCATGCAACAAGGATGAAAAGGAACTTATTGTAAAAAGTCTAAGACACCGTTTCGGCATTCTTAGAGCACAAGTCTTTAAAGAGAAAGAACGCGATTCCCTGCGCTTTCGTAACTTTACAGACCATGCGTATCGCCTTCGTGACTTTCTAGATTTTTTTGAGAAGACTCCCGATTGCGGCGGTGAAGTCAGTGGAGAAGGTGTTGGAGAACTTGACGATGAACGTATCAAGGCTCTTCTCAGACAGTTTATTTTTATGATTCTCCAGGGGCAGAATCCTCTTGATGAGTATACCTCTGAAAATCGCATATCTCCTGCAGAACTGATTAATAAACTGGAAACTGGCGCCCTGACAAAGGAAGAGTTTGATACGTTTATTAATCAATATCGCGAGAAAGAGTATCCTATCGCGCCGCGCATAGAAAAGGTACTACAAGTGACGGAACTTGACTTGAATGCTATTCAGGCTGAGATTGATGCTGGAATCAAGAAGAAGATAGATGAGATTATTATTGCCATACGAGAAGTTATTCCAGACACAAATGATGATTTCTGGAAGTCAGTTGATGTAACCGACCTCAAATCTCTGTTTGATAGACTCCTCGAACGCCTCAAAGCAAGAGAGTCAGAGATTATAAGTCTGAAAGATGAAGTTTCTCGCCAGAAAAATGAGATTGACTCTGCCGCCGTCAGAGAGCAACAAAAGGAAGTAGAAATCGCCGATTTGAAAGCACGGATTGGCGCTCTAGAGGCTGAGTTGGATGGAGCCAAGCAGAATGCCGCACAAAAGAATACAAACTCGTCTAGTTTGAAAGCTGCTTTGGCTGCAGCACAAGATGAAATCGCTGGCTTGAAAAGAAATATTGAGGAACTGACTGCCGACTTGGAAAAACTCAGGATTGCCATGCCTGGCGCCGCGGCAAAAGCAAGGGCGGCTGAACAAAAACTTGCCGCAGCAAATGCTGAGATAGAGGCTCTAAAAGTTAAGACTAGAGAACTTGATACGCTGAAAGCAGAAAATGAACTCCTCAAGACACAACTCGCAGAGGCAAGGGCAGCATTGGAGTTGGCGAAGGGTGTACAACTTCAACTTGATGGGACAAAAGAAGAGTTGGCACAAGCAAGACAGCGTGTACGTGAAATAGAGGGTGAGCTTTCTGGTCAGAGTCAAGGCATGGATGACCTACGAGGACAACTTTCGGCGGCGCAAGAACTCGTAGTGAAACTTCAATCAGAACTTGAGGCTGCGAAGAAACGCGTAGAGGAGTTGGAAGCTGAACTTGCCGCGAAAACTGGCGAGGCTGAAGCATTAGCAAAAGAACTTGAGGAAACAAAGGAAAAGGTAGTGGGGCTTGAGTCAGACCTTGAGAAAGCCAAAGAAAAGGTAACACAGATTGAAGCTGACCTCAAGGCGTCTGAAGAAGGCACCTCTGATACTAAAGAAAAAATAGTAGCCCTTGAAGCGGAACTTGCCGCTGCCAACAAACGAATCGCCACTCTTGAAGAAGAAGTTGCTGCTGCCAAGAAGGGATCCGACGAAAAGGTGGCTGAGCTTGAGTCTAAATTCGCGACTGCGTCTGACGAGGCAAATACAAGAATCGCTGCGCTTGAGGCTGAACTTGCTGAAGAGAAAGAAAAGGTAAGGCGCCTTCAAGCGGAACTTGCCGCTGCAAAGAAAGATACATCTGATGCGAGAGAAAGAATCGCCGCCCTTGATGCTGAACTCGCGGCTTCTAAGAAAGATTCTGAGGAAAAGGTGGCTGATCTTGAGTCTAAACTCGCGGCTGCTTCTGATGAGACAAATACAAGAATCGCTGCGCTTGAAGCTGAACTTTCTGAAGAAAAGGCTAAGGCTCAGAATAAGCAGGAGGAACTTACAGCAGAGATTGAAAGGCTCAAGAAAGAGTTATCTTTGACAAAGGAGGAAAAGCAGGCACTCATAGATGAAAAGACCGCACTATTGTCTGAAATAGAAGATATCAAGTCGCGCCTTGCTAAGTTGAATGCTGAGTATCAAGAATATAAGAAGCAGTGCGAAGAAAATAAGTCTGAACTGGAGGCTGCAAAAGAAAAGATATTAGGACTTGAAGCCGCTGCCGCCGCTGCAGAAGGTGAAAAGAAATCATGGCAAGATGAAATCTCTGCTTCACAACAAAAAATAAGCGCTCTAACGAAAAAGCTAACGCTCGCTGAGATGATTCTTGGTACCGTCGGCAAGTTACGTTTGGAGAAGGAAGAAGAAATAGAGAGGGAAAAGGAAGCTGGTAGAACTGGAGTTGTTGCACCACAAAGCGGTGGATTTGGCATCGTCAATCATAGTAAACATGCAACGCAAGCTCTTCTTCATAAAGAACTACTGGCATTCAATGAACTCTTAACCAATCCAAAGTCGGCACTTGAGCCTATTATTGAAAGCGTAAATGCGGTTGTAGCATTGCGACGCAGCGCTAGATTATAATGTAGAGAAGTAGAAAGGTGATGTCTGAGCCATCGTTTCTGGGATACAAGGCTCCTGTAAATATTGCTCTAAAAGCAAAGTATGCTTTTTACTCAACCCTTGTCTTTTTCCTGATTGCCAATCCTGAAACCTACAAACTCACGAATCGTGTCTTTGGAGGGTTTGTTTCACTTGCTTCCGACAATGGTTGTGCCACAGCGGGCGGTTTTTTTCTACATACCGCGCTATTCTTTCTCGTTCTATGGGGACTCATGTTGTTTCCGCGCGAGACATAATCTGCTGTAACTTTCTCTCTAGATTCTTATCAAATACAAGCCCAGGATATACCTGTTTATGAATATGGGCTTCTGCTAAACTCGCACTTTCATCGGTTGAGTAACCCTGTGAAAGCGCCGTCGCATAAAATGAAGCTGCTTGAAATGTGTGTTTTTTTGACCACATCGCATCTACAGGCTGTGGCAATGGATATGTAAGCCACTGACCTTTACGAAATACTCTGATACCTGACATCTATACTATAGGCTTCATTTGGATTTAGACCATGTATAAAGTACTAAAATTGATACGGCTAAACGTAACGTAATCAGCATACAATGTTTAACTTTCTACGTATCATTGGTTCGCAAATCTCGTCATATTTCAGTGGCTGGAATAAGAAAAAAGAAAAGAAGGGAATGCCACCTTGGAGACCGATGGCTCCACTCACAAAACCAAAAGTTATGGTATGGAAATCACGAGGCTAGGGCTAAAGAAAATGCATCTCTATGCTATAGAGAATATAATAGATGCAGATCTTTATTAAGACGCTGACAGGAAAGACGATTACGCTAGATGTTGAGCCCTCTGATACGATTGAGGGTATCAAGACAAAGATTCAAGATAAGGAGGGAATTCCGCCCGACCAGCAGCGCCTGATTTTTGCTGGTAAGCAGCTTGAGGACGGACGCACGCTTTCAGACTACAATATTCAGAAGGAGTCTACGCTGCACCTTGTGCTTCGTCTGCGCGGTGGTTTTTAATCGCATTACAGTAGATGAAGACTCGCCTAATCTATCTTTTCGGCATTGTTATCGCACTTTTGGTGCTTCTCCGGTTCATTCAGGGCTCTAACGAAGGCTTTGCCGATGTAGGCGCTGATACCTTTACTCTATACTACGCCGACTGGTGCCCTCACTGCCAGTCAGTGAAGCCTGCCTTCCTAGACTGGGCGAAAAATGGATTTGTCAGCATCGCGGGACGCAACGTCAAGGTGCAGGCGATTCAGCCTGAGAAGGAGCCAGAGAAGATGAAGGGTGTCCAGGTGAAGGGTTACCCCAGTTTCATTCTACTCACCGCCGATGGCAAAAATGTAGAGTACCAGGGTGAGCGCACCACGGATGGCTACATGAAGTTCTTGGAGGAGAACCTCAAGGGGCTCGATAAGGCGCAGCAATAAGGATTGTTAAATGTTAGGGATATCTCCTTCATCATCTGCGTCACTGCTATGAAGACCATCCGAATCATCGTGATTCATGTATCGCTTTTGAAGTTCCAAGGGAATAGGATTGATTCGTTCAAACTTCTGAATATTTATGATACACATAAGTGTTAACATAACATAAATATATGCGCTAATAATAAGTATCCCAGAATCCATTTCTATGCTTACGATGTTGGCACAGGACTGGAATCAAATTTATTCACCGGTTCGCACTGACAATACTGTTTGGTGGAGCACCTGTCGCAAGAAGATTCAATGTATCACATCGAGTACTTGGCTTTGGTAAATGAGCATTCGTGATTTCTGTCGGTATGGGTGGGCATACTGGTGGCATCATCGGGCGTCTATATTCTACAAAACGACTATTGGGATCACTCGGTGAAGCAAAGTTCATTTCTGTTTGTTGCTGAAGTATTCTAATCCGCGCTCCTTCAGACATACCACGAAGAGGTGTAGCGGCAATCAGTGCCGCCCTCTGTGCATCAACACGAGCACAATCAGCCAACTTACCTTCTAGCCATGTGCTCTCTAGAGGGACTTGATTGCGACGCGTAGAATAAAAGCTAGGGACCGGACAACAGTTATCTGCCCTTGCTTTCTTTATTGCCTCCGCAACAACAAGGCAGCGAGTATTGGCAAGAATCTGACTCATGCGCCCACCTTCCGTATTTCCGCCTTTTTGCTTTCTAGCCGCGTCACTCGTCAAAACATCTGTTTCACTCAATGATGCCATGCTGATCCTTACTAGAAGCTAGACAATAATACGCCTTAAGACACTGAATATCTACGCACAGGCTTTCTCCGTTCCAAGATTATATTTTTGTGATTTTCACAATATGCGAGTGCGGCTTTCTCGCCATTCTCAATGATACTCTCCCTTTCTTCTCTTGTTGCCTCGAAGTTCCAGGCTGGAATATGTCCACATGGAATAATAATAGAGTTCTCCTTGTTTATCTCATGGACTTCATTTGTCCTCGGCATATAATAACAGGCAAAAATCTGTGAAAAGAATGTTAGCAGGTCGGGTATGGCATCAACCTTGGTATGATTATACGAAAATGAAATGCCTAGTGCCGTCTCTCGCTCATGCGGCGGCAAAAAAGCAAGAGGAAAGTTGTGGAGTATTCCACCATCAACAAGAAGATTCCCTGTCTCAGGATCCTTGACAGGTGTAAAATACACAGGTAGTGCCATTGAAGCACGCAAAGCATCAATAATCTGTACATTTGGTGTCTTTGTGAAGGAAAACTCGCGTGGCGTCGTTGTATAGAGGTCTGTCGCAAAACATCGCAACTGTATGGCTTTTGGATACTTTGTCTTCCACTCTCCAAATGTCAGTGTAATCGGCTGCTTTTTAATCCGCAAAAGGGAATGAAGAAGCTTTACTAGATTCTCACCACTATCTAATCCAAATGTTTCTAAAAACTCTAGTGCTGCTTCCGGTTCTAGTTTTCTCACCAATGTAAAATCAAATAACACACACAACATCTTGAGTTCTGCGAGTGTATATCCCAACATTAAAGTGAATCCTACAAAAGCGCCTGCGCTTAATCCTACATATTCACGCACCGCTTTTAACATTCCCTTCTTTTCTAGCACATCAAGGGCTCCTAAATGGGCAAGTGCCCGGACACCACCCCCACTCAAGGCTATACGCCGTGGCGGTATTAACATGTCTATTCAAGTATTTCCTTCTTCGTAGGAAAGGATGTCCGCGGAGCAGCCGCCAAAACTAAATCCAAAAGATTTATTTGAGAAACGAATGAAACGAGACAATGCTCGTCTTAGAGCTTATAATCAACTACTCCAACAAATACATCAACGCATATATACAACTGCTCAAATGAATAGTAGTGCTAACTTTATTACATATACCATACCCCCATTCATTTTTGGTTTGCCTAAGATTGACCTACAGGACTGCGTTGTGTATCTTGTTCATCAGTTAAGAACTGCTACCTATGAAGTACGTTATACATACCCTAATTTACTGTATATCAGCTGGAAACATCATGAGCGTGACTATCTACTCACACAGAACCCTATCGTTCAGGCAATGATAGCACCAGAGCTCAAAAAGGAACAGAAGAAGCGCAATCAAATGGGCTCACATCCTGTCGCCAAGTCCGTTCGTTTCGCAAATGATAGTCGCGGTGGTCCTGGTCAAGATACTGATAAGCCGCAAAAGAACGTTATTGATTATCAACCACCGAACTCCTTCATACAGACTCTACAGAAACCAATGCCAGATCGTAAAAATAATATACTGGCTGATTTATGGAGTTTTTCTTAATCGCGCTTGCAACTTACTATATAATAGAGCATGTACGATTCGGCAATTGTTATAGTTTCCGAAATCGCACTGGCATTGTATCCTATTCTTATAAAAACAGTCCCGACGGATATTGCAACACAGTTAGTGAGTCGCCTACTGACTTTCTCAACAATGGCATATGCCCTCGGTACAAAATCAGATGTCACTCGAACATGGGGAGACCTTTCATCTGCCACAAACTCATTTATTCTAGGTCTTGTTACATTATTCCACGTGGGCTCATCGTACTATGCGTTTCAACAGTTGTCCACTGGAGTGTCTATGAGCATTTTCTATACCTACCCTTTCTTTAACTTACTTGTTGGCTTTCTTTTATACAATGATTCCATCAATCTATTTCAACTTATGCTGATGATTGTGGCATTTGTAGGTGTTATTCTTGTATCACCTGAAATAAAAGAGGGGTTTACTGATAATGCAAACGATGAGAAGACAGAATATGATTGGAAAGCAGTATTGGCTGGACTTGCCGCAGCGTTTAGTGAGACTGTAATGTATTTCGCAGTAAAACAGGCTCCACAACCAAATGCCATCTTCTCTATTCTTCAACTCTATCCTGGAGCGCTATTTGCCTTGCTTGCTATTATTTTTGTTCGCGGCACTCCTATTGATATGCGACCCAGTGTCTGGCTCCCTATGATTCTCTTCAATGCTTTGATTGGATTTGTTGGATATGGGCTACGTTTCTATGCCATTCCTCATCTAACGACCAGCTTATTCAGCATCTTGTCTTTCATTGGTGTTGTCGCCGCCTTTATTTGGGGCTATCTCTTCGTTCAGGAAATACCGTCCCTGAAAGCATTGATTGGCGCGACATTGATTACTGGAGCAGTGGGTCTCTCAGGTGCCCCTGCTTGAAGAACAAAGGTTTACAAGATCTTTTAGTGATGCTATATATTCTTCACAATCAATATTATTCGTTTCATTCCCATCATTTATATCATTAACTTTTGTAAATCGTGTATAATAAAGCTCACACTCTTTACTTAAATTTTTATAATGATTTTTATCTGTATAGCCATTTATTTCGTGTATGTATGTTCCAGGCTCACAAAATATTAAATGTGTAAGTCCCGCCCCATGTATTCCAGTAATTATCTGAGATGAGCGAAATAGCTTTATTTGCTGGGCAAATGTTAAGTCTTCCAGATAATAAATACTAAATCCAATATTTTTTAGAGATTCATAAAGTTCATTTTCATTCTCGATACTTCTCCTATCTACTTTATTACGACTAATATAGGAATATTTTCCTGTTTCTTGTTTTGCATTTATCCAAATATCTTTATAAAGATTGCGAACATATGAATATATCCACTTCTCGTCTATAGAATCTCTTCTCCATACACATCCTGGCATTTCAATATATTCATGTGTCTCTCGTATAGTTGTTTCACGAATAAATCGTTTGGGCAATGATTCCAGAGCCATTCGTGTAAAATAACTGAGATTCTCTTTTTTATATAAATAGTAAATTATATTATCACCTGAATCAAAAAAATAGAAACGGGCAATCATGTAAAAAAATAAATGATATGGGTTTGAATCATGCGCATCAGACAATTCGATTATTTTTGGTTTATTTGTTGTACTAAATACTTCATGTAAAGCACAGCGTAGATCTTTTGCTTTTTCATACCATATAGGGTGTGCTTTTTGAATAAGCGGTCGTATTTCTGGACGAAAATCAAGCATTGTTGCTTCTTTTAAATATTTTGTTATATCATATTGTTCCATCCTTATGATATCTTATAACAAAATATAATCTATTAAATATACGCTTATACATGAAAAAGGTCCCATAGACGCTTCGCAACGACAGGTCCTATCTTTCGTGTTCCTACCTTGATTGATGCGATATCATTCTCTGCTGCTTGGAGCAAGTTAGGAAATGTCTTAAAATGCTCTAACAGTGCCTCTGCACCCTTGGCTGAGATTCCTGGACACTGTTGAAGCATCGCCGAGGCTAGATTGTCTAGACGGTTTGTCTTTCTGGAGGATGAGATTGTCTCCGCGTACTTGACCGCCTCTCCCTGAAAAACTGTCTTGTCTTCGTGCCACTGCTCAGCTAGACTTGCCGCTAGTTGTGCTGTTTCATTTAGACTTGCCGTTTGAAGGATACTGATTCCGTATCGTAGAGTCAGACGACTTAGCAACTTCACTATCGCAGGCTTCTGTAATGACCGCGTAGAGTTGAGGTTTCCCTCAATAATATACAAGGGTCTTGTTTGCTTTTCGGCGCAAAAGGCGAGGAGTCGACTGCGTTGTTCCCTATATCTTCCATCCAAGAATGAGGCTTCAAAATCTCTGACTGACTTACGCTCAGCAACAACGCCACCTGCTTGGATTTCCTCACCTGATAAGCCAATCCAGATATCTCCCACTGGAATCTGTTTTGTTGTCCATTGCGGCAAAAGAGGGATTAACTCGCGCTCCCTCACGTCCAGAATCATCTGCTAAAATACTATCTAGGCTTTTAAATAAGAAGAAGCTATGGTTCAGTTCGAATGGACCGCTCTAGCATTTGGAACTGTGATGGCATCCATTGATGTGGTTATGCTGGGCATTATTAAAAGTGTGAGTTTGAATCAATCAAAACTATTA